>JAAHTH010001256.1_pt1 | contig 22783 bp, 21 predicted proteins | sample 6116091 | NCBI WGS metagenome assembly JAAHTH01 (sample SAMN13939990, study PRJNA603662) | sponge metagenome | isolation source: marine sponge | host: Mycale hentscheli | place: New Zealand | collected 2006 | reverse complement strand
TAATATTATAATATGATACTAACATATAAACAAAAAATTAATATTAAACATAAACAACCAAGAAATAAATCTAATTCATTATCTGAAATATCTAAATTATCTGGATATAAATTATCTGGATTAAAAACCATATATAAAAAAGGAATTGGTGCTTATAAAACAAATCCAAAATCAGTAAGACCACAAGTTAAATCAGCAGAACAATGGGGAATAGCAAGAGTGTATGCTTCTATTAATCCGTCATCAAAAGCATATAAAATTGATAAATCACATTTAATAAAAAAAAAATAATATATATAATAATGCCATTAGATAAAGATGGAAAAGCAATTCTCTATAAGCCTTGGAAAAATACTGGTAAAGGTTACAAGAAGTTTTTTGTTTATGTAAAAGCAAATAATAAAAAAGGTTATAAGAAGATTGGGTTTGGAGATAAAAGATATGAAGATTTTACACAACATAAAGATAAAGTTCGTCAAGCATCATATCTAAAAAGAGCAAAAGGTATTAAAAATAAAGAAGGTAAATTAACTTGGAAAGATAAAAATACTGCTAACTACTGGGCTGTTCATCATCTTTGGATGTAGATTTATCTTGTTTTTGTTTTACATAAACATTATTCATTGTTGCCACAGAATGTCCAGTAATTTCTGCCATTTCTTTTTGTTCTTCTTTTACATCAGCAAATTTATCTGATAATACAATTTTGCGTAACATTGTTGTGGATATTGATTTACCCAAATATTTTTTAGATGTTTTAATAAATAATTGTGATAAAGCATTTCTGGATAATGTTGTTCCAGTACTGGATGTAAATAATACATCACCATTTGTAAGTCCATTAACTTTAATATAAAACCTTAACAGTTTCTCTAAATCTTTTGGGATATCGATATCAAGTTCTTTATATTTTGATGATGTTTTAAATTGATTTAATACGAAAAACATTTTATTTTTTTCAACTACTAAATAATTATGTTCTTTTTTTTCATCTTCTTTTAATTTATTATAATCTCTTTTGGTTGTTATTGTCATTTCAGATACATCATTACGAAGTGGTAACCGAGTATAAATATTAAATAATATATACACTTGAATTAACATTTTTTCTTTTGAAGTTAAATTTGGTTTTGATTTTAACTTTTTACTTTTGATCTCTTTTTCCATTTCAGAAATCATATTTTTTATTTCAGATAATTCAACAAAGTTTTCTTTTTGTTTATCAGAAATTACACCAGTTGCATTATCATCTTGATATTTCTTATTTCCTTCATCTCTAATAGTATTATATTCCTCAATTAATTTATCATATTTTTTATCATGGTTTAATGCCATTAATAAAATAATTATTGAGTTAAAATAGTTTCTTTGAGATGTATAATGTAAACCTTCTAATTTCTTTTTTACATTATCTATATTATCCAAGAATTTCCAATTATCAGTATCAAACATTTTTTGTAGCTTATTAAGATTTGCTACATACATTTTTATTGTATTGTCTTTAACATTGGGTCTTGCTTCTCTAATTTTTTCCATTAAATTTACCATTATTTTATTATAATACAAGATTTTATTTTTTAAATAAAAATCTTAAAAAATGTTTAAAATGCTCGAACAGCAGATTGTGAAACTTGTGCCACAGAACCTCTACCAGCAAGATTAGCTGAACCACCAGCACCAGCAATTTCTACTGCTTTATCTTCTGCTGACAACGTTGCTGTTTGTTTCTTTTGATCAGCTTTTAATTGATTTTGTTGTGCTGTTTTTTCTGCTGCTTCTTTATCTGCTGTTCCTTTATCACTCATTAAATCACCAGCAAGTGATAATAAACCACCACCCAATTCTACACCAAGAGCAGCAACATCTCCAACTGGTCCAAAAAGTGCTAAATATGATCCATATGTGGCAGCAGCATCACCAACTTCTTGCATAACACCACCAACTTTTCCAATTGTACCATCACCACTTAAACCATGTCCAGATGCTAAACTACTTATTTCATTATATGATTGATCACCTAAAAATGCTACATTTGCTACTGGTCCAAGAACTTTTAATCCTTTTCCCAAAGCACCTACACCCTTTAAAGCAAATTTACCAACTGAACCAGCAACTCCACCAGCATCTGCTGCTTGTTGTGCACCAACTTCTAATGCCCTTGTATCAATACCACCACCTTCTTCTATTGCTGCTTGATTTGCTGCTGTACCAGCATCTACTGCTTCTGGTGATGCTTCATTAGCAATATCTAATTCACTACCTTGTGTTCTTGGTGCTGTTTCTTCTGGTGCTGGTGTTTCTAATTGTGTTGGTCTTCCAGTTGGTCTTGCTAAATCACCACCTTCATCAACTGCTTGTGGTGCTGGTGTTCCTTGTAATCCAGCCGTTGCCCTTGCTAATCTACTTGCTGGGGTTTCAGTTGATTGTGCTAAACCTAAACCAGTTGATGTAGCAGTAGTACTTTCATCAGCAGTTTGTGCTAAATTACTAATTGTTTCAGTTGGATTAGTTTGATTACCTAATACAGATATTGCTTGTGGAATATTTCTTGCTGATCCTATATTTCTACCTAATTCAGCACCTTCATCCACGTCTGCCAATGGATTTTCTACGCCAGCAGTTAAATCTATTTGTCTTCCAAATACTTTTTGACCAATAGTTCCAGCAAGTCCTCTAAATCCACTACTTTCAGTTCCTACTGCCATGTACCTACTTTGTGCTGTTAAATTTGTAGCACCACCATCAATTACTCTACCAACAACACCACCTTCACCATCAGATCTACCAATAACAAAAGCATCTGGATTTGTTCCTTCATCCTCAAAACCAGTTAAATCTCCTCTGGGATCTTCATATAAATCACCAAATTGTTGTTCAGAAACTTGTGATGTTTGGAATGTATCTGGTCTTCCTTCCACACCTTGTGTTAATCCACCAGTGTCTACATCTGGTGTTGGATTTAATGCTCTACGTGCTACTACACTTGATGCTCTGCCACCACCTTCTGTGGTTGCTTGTGCTATATCTTCACCAGTAGATACAGATGCTTCACCACTTGCTCTAACAGTTGTGTCTGGCACATCTTCTGCTGGATTTTCTGGTAATGCTTCTGGTTCTGGTTGTGGTCCTACATCTTCATCTAAACCTTCTTGTAGCTGACTGGAATTATCAGCAATATCACCACCAGCATCAGTATCTGGTTCATCTGGTAATTCATTTGCTTCTGCTATTTCAGTTGCTCTATCATTAATAATACTTGCTGCTTGTCTACCTTGTGAAGTTATTACTGCTCTTGCTGCTGAACCATATGATGTAGAACCTCTATTTATATCTTGTGCTAAATTAACTATTCTGTTTACATTAGCAGCACCAGCTTTTCCTAATGCTCTTTCACCAACATATTGTGCAGCAACTTTACTAAATTCTGATAAATTGCCACCTTTTGCTACATCCAATAATTTAGATGCTTTTGATATATCAGCAGCATTACCAGAATTTCTTGCTATTTCCAATTGTGCTTCACCAATTCTAATTGCTTTACTAACTTTATTTGTTGTATCTCTTAATCCTTTACCTAATGCTACAACACCACCAAAACCTACTGCTGTTCCACCACCTTGCTGTACTTCTTCTCTTGTGGTTCTACTATCATCAGTTCTACCTCTTTTTTTATCAGCATCTATTGTTGGTTGCATGGCATTATATTGATCTTGTTGCCATGATTTTTCTGCCCCAGCATTATATAGATTATAGGCACTATTTGCTAAACTACTTGCTTGGGCATATTGATTTGCTTGATCCACACTATTAGAAAAACCATATAAGTCCATTTTATATTATATAAATATAAATAATTATTTTATTCATTATTATCATTTTTTTCATCAAAAATTTCTGTATTTCCATCAGTTTTATTTGGAATTAAACTTTGTTCACCATTTCCAATTAATTTCTCAAATCTTAAATAAAACCTTGCTGGATTTTGTTGAGCATCAATATATAAAAATGAATATGGTTGATCATTAATTGCATAATTATAATATTTTAAAAATTGTTCTTCTGAACCAGCCAAATCTGAATACTCTTCTGTAATCTTTGCCAGTTCTCCTTTTTTACCAGCACTCTGCTGTCTCATGATCATAATATCAGTGGCATTTGCCCTAATGATTGGACTTATAGCACGAAATTGTTGTACCGCGATAATAATACTCGTCTCTATGTGGCGAAATCGCGATGCTAAAAATGAAATGGAGTTATTTTTCTTAAAGTCCTTATTTATGATATCATCAAATACCAAAAGTGCTGTTCCCATATCTTCCCTATCATGTGATTTCTGTGATTTAATAAAAGCATCAATATAACTATCTTTATAACCATCTTCTACATCAAAGGCATCCATAAGGTATTTTCCCTTTGGATCATTATAAATACTATTTGAGTATATTTTTACAATGTCAAAATAATCATCACCAAACATCTCTTCATCTCTTAAAAGTCCCACAAGGGCATTTGTCTTCCCACTTCGAACTGAACCACACATCAATAATAGGAACGGCGGTTGTGGTAAATGTGGGTGGACATCTTTATACTTTCCTTTATCTTCTAAATCAATAACTTTTTTCACTTTTGGTCCTTCCATTTATTATTTATATTATATTTTATTTTTTCAGAATAATAACCTAAATTATAACATCCATAAAAATACGCGATTGGCAATGAATATATAATAATATTGTTGCCAAATGGGTATTTTATAAATTTAATCATTTATTATATAATATATTTTATTTTAAATTTTTAGATCAACTCCAATATAATTTCTATTTAAATGTTCACATCTATCACCAACATAATTATTATGACATGTCATATCTAAAACAGTATCATCTTCATTTGTATAAGTTTTAATAAAATAATCTATTTGTTCATCAGTTCTTGTAATTCCACTATCATCTTTTCTGATATTCCATTCTTTAAAAGTTGTAGGATATTTTCCAGTATGTCCTTCATTCTCAATATATTCATTATCTTTATCAACTAATTTATCTCCCCAATATGCATTCTTTCCACCAACCTTAACATTTCTTTTTTTAACAAATTTATCACCAACCATTTGTGGATTATATGTTCCTCTTTTTTTATAATAAATATTTATTTCTTCCATATTTCTTAAAGGTTGATATTTAGCTTGGAAAAATCCAGTACTATTATTTTTCTTCCATGAATAATGATATTTAGGTTTTTCATATTGTAATAATTCATATGTAAATGGAATTGATGAATATAATGCAATTGTACCCTTTGGTTTTAAAACTCTCCACATTTCTGAAAACAGTATTTTCCAATTTAATGGTTTATCCCATTTGGCTTGTGTTGTAGCAAATGGTGGATCAGTATAAATAAAATCTATACTATTATCATCTAATGTTTTTATAATATCATGTATATCACCTTGTATATATTGTTTCATTGTTATATACAATATAAGATTAAAAAAATGCTCAAAAATGAACTAAAAAATGAAAATGACGGAGTGGCACTAAATATACTAATATTGATGCCAAACTGTCATTAAAAGAAATCATCCCATTTTCCATTAGTAGAATAAAACTTGGGTTGTGATGGCGGAGCAATTGTTTGTGCCAATTGTTGTTTTAGCATTTCTTTTTGTCTTAAAGCTTCTTCCTCCTTCTTTTTCTCTGCTTTCTCTTGTTTTCTTAAACGGTCATATCCCATTATAGCATTCATGGTAATATTTGTTAAATCTTCTTTGGTAAAATTCTGTTGTAAAGATTGCATGGGTTTCACTGGTTTAGGTTCTTCTTTTGGAATATCAATAGGTTCAGAAACTTCTACATGTTGTTCCTCAACAACAGAAACATTTGCTTGTTTTCTTAAATCATTCATTTTGTTCTGTTTAATTCTTTTTTGTAGTTCTTTCTCTTCTTTCTTTAAAGCAGCATTCTTCCTTCTTGTTTCTAATGCTTTTTGTCTTGCAACTGCTAATTTCTGTTTATGTTCTTCTGATAGTACCCTTTTCTTTTTTGGTTTCTCTTCTTTAACAACTTTCATTTTAGGTGGATCTTGGAATATTTGTTCTTGGGACATTTTAGGTTTTGGTGTTTCTAATTCAGCAATTAGCTCATCATTATTCTCACTTTCTTCTGGTTCTGGTTCTGGAACATCAACAACTTCCATTGTAATATCTGGTAAACAATCCATTTTATTATATAATATATTTTTATATATTTGTATAAATTTCTAAAAATTACTATAAAAAAAATAACATTAAATCTATTTATGCTTTTCCTTCTAATCTCATAACATTTTGGGACTTTCTAATATGTAGTACAACAATAGTTTTTCCAACTAAATCAGTTGCCAATTGTTCATTATCATTTGATATACTAATATCAAAAGAATTTACATATAGTGTATCTGTATTTCCGAGTTTTACATATACCATCTCTGGTGGCTGGTAAAACAAACCTTGCCCCAGATCCCTATTAGATGTATCAAAACGTGGTAAATGATATAATATTTTACTGGGTCTTCCAACACCAGCATTGACACTATTTTGTGTGAAATTATCTAACCTAACAAATAATGAAGCTGTTGATAATAGTAATGGTGCTGTATCAGATGTATATGTATATTTACATATTCTTGCTCCATCAACAACACCATTTGTAGAAGGTGCTAAAAGTGGTTGCTGCTCGAACCCAAGTGTAGATGCCATATTTGCTCCAATAGTAGATGGGAATAATTCCAATGATGGTGCTAAAATATATTGGATTTGTCTATCTGCTAATTTCTGAACACCTTTATCTGATATCAAACCAGTTGGTGTATATGCTGGAATTTCTGTTGGATCAACTAACATGTCATTTAAACTTCTTGTATCAATTTCTCTTAAAACTTCTACTTCTTCCCTATTTTCTAATCTTACATAATAATTATTATCTGGATTTCTAATTGCATAATTATTAAATGTAGATACATTTGCTGTATATTCTATAATATCAATACTTGGTGTAGAATTACCAGATGGTCCAGTACCATAGAAAGCAATTTTAGGGTATAAATTCCAACGTGTTTGTCCCATAGGTAATATAAGATTTTTCTTTTTAGCACCCTTTGTAATGTCAACAGTGAAATTACAAATATTTATAACAGTTCCACTATCATTTTCATAATCAATTTGTAATATTTCATTATTTAATGTGAAATGAAGTTCTTTAAGTTTCACACCAGTTGCACCAGTAGCAGATAAATCAATTCTATTAGTGTGTGTATGTCCAAATCCAAAATATTCTACTTCTGTTAAACATACACCACCAGCATCAGAAGCTGTCATTTGATGAACCTTTAACTTTTTCTGTGGTGAACCTTCCGCTGCTTCACATGAAACAACAATATCATAAAAATTATTTTCTAATCCAAATACATCACCAAATCCAGTTGATTTATGTGCTTGGTAATATTCTAACTGATCTTTACCAGCATTAGCATTTGTCTTACTTTCTCTACTAATAGCACGTGATAAACCAACTTGCCATGTAGAATTACCATAACCAGTTCCATCACTATTTGTACTTCTTGCACCAGCAACATTTACTTTCATAACACCACCTTCATGGGATAATGGAAATCCAACATTACCCACAAAACAACCTTCTGTAAAATCAGTTTCACCAGTTTGTTTTGTAAATCTTGGTCCAGATGCTTCATTAGATACTGTTATTTTACCATCTTCACCTTCACCTTTAAAAGCACACTCAAAAAAACCAGCACCATTAAAGTTGGCAGTATCAGTAGAAATATTTGCTGGTACAGCACCAAGTTCATCAGATACAATATTAAAACCAGCATAAGCATTTGTAGTAGCATCTCTATTAACTTTAAAATCAAGTTTACCATAAATATCTGGATGTGGCATTCCAATATTAACAGATTTTTGCATGACAGCAACAAAATCTTCCATAGAAAAGTTTTGCCGTGATACATTACTTGCCAATGCTGGATTACATTGTATTGATCTATATGGTCCATCAAACTCTTTGGTTTTGGTGCTATTTAAATCTTTACCAAAAAATTCATACCATGTATCTGTATTTTTTAATGTAGTAGTTGATGATTTATTTAATTTAACAGATTGTACAGCAACCTCACTATCTGGTTCTATTTGTAGAGTTTGTTTGAGAGCATTATGATAATTATATGCTGCTTCATAATTACTAAATCTATTAAAATTTACTTCATCTTTGATATTGGAAGTTATAATCAATGACATTTTTTATAATTATATAATATAAAAAAAAATATATATTATAATTATAAAAATAATGAGTGCAATAACAAAATCTGTTCCTTTTAATGAATTGCCAGAACAAGTTAAATTACAGTTCGATGTGAAAACTGATGGAAGTAAAGTAGTCAAATATAGTCAAGCTGATATATTTGAGGCAAAGAAAAAAGCAGTAAAGGCAAAGAAGTCCATGCCTAAATCTGAAAGATTAAAGAAAGCAAAAAGTGAAGGAATTAAAGCAAGTGCCAAAGCACAAGCATTAAATGAAAAGTTAAGAGATAATGGTACATATAAATATGATGCTGATGCTGAACAATGACGGATTGGCATAAATATTATTATATAAGATTGCCAAACTGTCATTATTATTAATTAAATAGTTTTGTGGGATGTTTAAATTGTTTCATCCAATCTACAATTGATTTATCTATTTTTTCTTGTTTTTGTTTAGATGTTAATGGTTTCTTATGGGCTTTTAGCCAAACATCATGTTTTGGTTCAGCAAATGATTTAATATTATCAACCATTGTTTCATCCATATTTTTCCTATATTTAATAATATCGTAATGACCCATAATATTATTAATATGGAATTTATAGTTTACATGATGTTCACCATCTTTGGTAGTTTTTTGTTTCTCAATAATACCATCACCACAAATAGATTTCATCATTTTTACATACATAGTAATACATGTATGTTTATCAGTTAAATCCTCAAAATCCTTACCTCTGTATCTGAATACAGTTTTGTATTCTTTGGCAAACTTTTCCAATTGTTGTTTGGTAAGTGGTTGTACATTTTCTTCATTAAAATATCCTTTTTCATCTAATGGTGTTTCATAATAACTATCTTTTAATCCAATCATCTTTTTAAACTTTCTGCATAGAATAACTTGTGATTTAATGGATGTTGATTTATTACTATTAAAATCACCTTCCTTTACAATATTTTCCATTAGTTTATCAGAATGGTCAAAGAACATTGCTGAACAACCCCAGTGGTTTTCTAATTGTTTTGGATCACAGAATAGTGTTGGTTTATTTTTGATAAAATCAAAAGGTATTTGTAGAATTTCATTTAGTTTAACAACACCTTCACTGAAACCACAGTTTTTAGCTTTTTCACCAGTACTTTCATCATAATATGGTGTTCCAAGTTTATCTAATTTATTTTGTTGATATTCTAACATATCATAACAATCCTCCTTATTATATTCATCAAGGAATGGTAAAGCTAATTTTTCTTCTAAAATATTAATTTCTTCTGTTAATTCCTTTGTATGATACTCTACTTGTTCACCAGCAAGGAATTCTTCATGGTAAGTATCACACTTTGCTTCTAATTCTTCTGCTTTTTCTTTTTTCATTTCAGAAATTTCTTTTGCTACATTTTTACTATCTTCTGAAAGTTGGAATTTCCTTTCAGTAATAAAACCTCTGCTTCTGATAATATTGATAAAATGAGCAAACTTATTTGTATCATAACAATCATAATTATATAGAAATCCAGCAAGTAGATTAACATATTCTTCTGGTTCATTTCCATCAAGTACTTTAAAAGTAGTAGCACCATATTTATCTCTGCCAGTAATATCCATTTTACATTCCTCAATATTATGATATTTGTATGAATTACACCTTTTACCTTCTTGTGCAAAATGATAATATAATTGTGTAATATTTCTGTTTCTACATACTTGCTGAACCATAGCTGCTGGTGTAATTGTATGACATTTGTAATAGCAAAATACTGGTCTTTCCATAACACTATCTAAACCATAAACAATCTTTGGTGAAAATATTACTTTATCATAAGCATCTAAATCAATATCACCAGAATAATCAGATGTAAATGATTTAATACCACTATCTTTTCCCATTCTTTCCATGATGTCAACCATTGTTTTACTATCAGCACAACACATCCATTTATCTCTGTCTTTTAATCTATCAATAAAATCATCAAACTTATGTACTTCTACTGCTCTAATATTGTTATTATGTTTGTACGTGTTATTGACATATTTATATTTAATATTCCATTGTTTTAGCATAAGTAAACAATTATCTGAAATATCAGCATCTGTGCAAACAATAGCTTCACATTGTCTCATAATTTTACATAGTAGTTTGTAAATCTGAACTCTCTTTTGGTTCATATTACCACAAGTAATGAAATATTCCACTAAACTATTAAATTCATCAAGATATAATGTATAACCATGAAAGTCATTAAAATCAGCAAGTTTAATTAAACTATCAATAGTAATACAAATATTTTCACCTTCCATATGTTCCCATTTCATGTATTCATCATAGTAATAAGCATGGGCATTATTGTCATCCATTTCTTCTTGGATTTCTTCCCAATATTTACATTTTAATCCACCTTCTTGGAAAACCTTATTTTGTTCTTTACCAAGAGAAATTCTTGATACAACAGATAAAAACTTACAATCTTCATTTTTCATATATTTTTTCATAGCAGTTGTTTTACCAGTTCCAGTATCTGATCTAACAACTAAACATCTTGTATCATCTAAAAATTCATCAATAAAATCAACTTGTTCACCATCTTTAATTCCTAATTTATTTCTATCGATATTGATAGTAGCTGTTTCATTATGACATTCAGTTGGTTTATATTTAGTGTAAGATAGTACACTATCAGAACCTCTGGCAGTAGAATGTTTTGCAATGTGTTCTACACAAAATAATGTATTATGATGTTTAATATAATCCCATTGATTTTTAAGGAATAATTCAGTTGCTTCATATTGCTCAAACTCCTCATTTTGTTCACATCTTTTTAATGCCCATTTAATGTATAAATCATATTTGTTTAGTGTTTTCATTGCAGTTGTCCATTTTACAAAATGTTCCCTATCATGAAAGAAGAAATCTGGGATTTTCTTACAAAATATATCCTCAATTTCATTATCAGATAAATCAAACTTGTAAACACCTAAATCAACTTCATCTAAATGTTTTTCTTCTTCTTTTAATGTAATTGGATTGTGAACCTTTACCTTTTGATTTCTTGGTTTTCTTTTTGGTTTTTCTTCTGTATTATATAAATTATCCATACACCATTTTTTTAGTTCTGGTGGAATAGTTTTAATAGTTGTATCATGTTCTACTGTATACATTTTTAGTGTTCCATCATCTGTGGCAAAATGTGTACCAGCTGAAACAACATATCCACCATCATTTCTAATATCAACATTAGTTGTTTTGCTGGTAGTTTGTTTAATATCACTATCATATTTAAAATACAGATGCCAACCACCACTACCAGTTCTAACAGTGTATGTATCAAAAATTTTATAATCATTCCCAAATGTTTCATTAAATGTATTGATAAGCCCTTCTTCCTCACCATCTTTATAAAAATCTAAATCAAGAACTACAATATCATTTATTTTTCCACATGGAACTGCACAATTGGTTCTAACAAGTGCTTTATTTAATCTTTTTTTCCAAAGATGTTGATGTGGGAAATAATCTATTTTTTTCTTAAAATAAATAGGATTTTCTCCAAAACATTTCTCATAATCAAAAGGTACTTCTTTATCATTCTCATCAATCCATACATATTTACACCACTCAAAACTTGGAAGTTTATTATAATGTTGTGGCTTCATGGTTGGTGCATATTTTGGACATCCAGAATAATTTAATCTAAATGTGTTAAACTTATGTTCTATTGTCATATTATATTCATTCATAATATTTTTATTATCCGATTTATTCATTTTACTTTTGTTCATTCTATATTATAATAATATATAATAAAAATAACTTTAAATAGAAATCTTAAATTATGAAATATCTTAAAATATAATCAAATTATTTATTTTTTATCGTGGAATGACAGTTTGGCAATCTTATATAATAATATTTATGCCATTCCGTCATTATTTAATTTTCCCCCTTTTTTAAATTATCTATAAAATTAAATTCATTTAAATACTTAAAATTAATTATCTATTATAATAATATATAATGGAAGAACAATTAATCAAAAAAGCAATCGAACAATATAAGAAAAAGAAAGCTAATGAATATTACAATTATCATAACAAATATAAATTAGATCCTAACTTTATGCAAAAGAATAAAGAAAGAGCAAAAGAACATTATGATAAAAATAAAGATCAAAGAAAACTAAAATATAATGATAATAAAGAATTTGTAAAAGCAAGAAGTTCTTATAATTATTATAAAAAAAATGACAAATTGGAAACATTTAAATCAAAGTTTCCAGAAAGAGTTAAGATTTTAAAAGAACATGCTAATCTTGTTGGGGGGGTGGTTGCTGGTCTTGATTATTAATTGGTGGTACTAATGCTGGGGCTTCTTCATCTGGTGGTTTATCTTTTTTATCTTTTTTATCTTTTAATTTTTGTGCTTGGTCTTTTAAACCTTTCATTTCTTCTTCTGTTGGTGGTCTTCTTTCACATTGGAATAAATAACAACAATTTACCCTACAATGACATTTAGATTGCCATACAACAAGAAGTAATGATCCAATTGCACCAGCAACCATAACTACAAAACCACCAAGTTGGTCAACACTGTAATCTTGGAGTTGTCCTTCACTTTCACTCATTGTTTATATCATTATCTTTTATATTTTTATTATATACATAATAATTTATATTTTATTATTATATATGGAAAATCATAAATCAATCAAAATAGCAAATGCTGAACATTTACTGAAACTATTAGAAGTAGTGGATGGATTGAGAAAGCAAATAATAAACCTTGATAAAGATATTTCATATATCAAGAAATGGATTGAGAAACATGAAGAAGATGAATTAAAGTTAAAAAAGAGTGGATGGTTTTATTAAATTTAATAATCAAAATTATTTTATTTATAGTATATATAAAAATGCCAGAAGAAGAAGGATATGGAGATAAAGAAGTTTCTACTGAAAAACCCAAAGCTACACGTAAAGGTGCTGGAAAGTTAAGTGATAAACAGAAAGCAGATTTAAAAAAGCATATGGATAAACTTGATATGTCTGTATCTGAAAAAAGAAGTCATCGCATGAAAATGATGGCACAGATGAGGAAAGGACATTCTGTAAAAAAAGCACACAATGCAATTAAATAAATTCTTTTTTTTTAAGTTTTATTTTTTATAATTTTTATATTTTAATAATATATAAAAATGGCACAGTATTTTAGAAGCGGTGATAAAGTTAATCTTGATCAAACAGAAGTGGAAATATCTGCTGAAAATGGTTTAGAATTTAAGGAAAATCAAGTTATTGGAATTTACATTCCTCCTAATGTTAGGTTCTTTTCTGGAAAGGAAAGTAGGTTAAGTTTTGATGTAGCACTTTCCCCAGATACTTCTGGTGATTTTGGTGCTACTGCTCTACAACTTGACGGTACTATTGGTGCACAAAGTTTATTTTCTAAATGTAGGGTCTATGCTGGGAATAGGTCGCAGTTAATTGAGGAGACGGATGCATATGATGTAAATGTAGCAGTAAAATATGCTTATGAAAGTAATGATAGTATCAGAAACAAGAGAGCATTGACAGAAGGATGTGGAGCTTATCTTCCAGAATGTCGTTGTACAACTGGATGTCTAAAATCTAATCAATCTAATACTATGTGTAATCCTTATTTTGAGCAGAGGTTTCATGGTGAAAATAGATTAACTGGTGCTTCTGGAACTGATAAACAAGCAATTGCTGATAAGATGCAGAAGGCACATATTGAGATGCCCTTACATATGGGATGTTTTGCCAACAACTCGAAGGCATTTCCAAATGTTTTAACCGATGGAATTTATGTGGAACTAACATGTAATCCAGCAGTGAAGGTTATGAGAACTCTTGATAGTGTTTGTAGAACACGTGGTGATGTATACAATAATCCTATGTTTAATGGTGCTGGAACTACTGGAACTAAATGGGAGAGTACTAAACCAGAACAAACCAAGATATTTATTAAAAATGATGTAAACATGCAAGTAGATGCCCAGCATTGTCCATTTGTTGTTGGAGAAAAACTTGGGTTCTTTAAGGCAAATATTGCTGGAACAAAAGAGATTGCTTTTGATAGTGGTAATGTTCCAAAGATTACTGAAATTACTACTGTTGGTGGAGAAATAGAAATTACATTTGCCCCAGCATGTAAACCAGCAACCGCTGGTGATGATATTGACCCAGCAGCAGATGATGTATTTATATATTCATTATCTCTGGATCAAGATGGAACTTATACACCTTCATATACAATTTCAGATGTTAAGATGATTGTACACCAAGTAAATGTTGGAGCAGATTATGAAAGTGGTATGATGGCAAAAATGAAACAAGGTGGAGTTATTGCTTTTGATATTCCCAGTGTTGCTTGTCTAAAAACTTCACTTCTTAAAGCAGACCGCCAAGCAACTGTAAATTTAAGTATGGATCATGCTAAATGTCGGTCAATTATTTCAGTTCCTACTGATGCTACTGTTTATGCTGGAAAGGATAAAATCAATAGTAAGGGAACTTACAAATGGTTTTCTGATGGTGAAGGTAATGTAGCAGTTGATTATTTGAGTGATAGTAGTGGACTAACTGGCTGTGGGAACAATCTAAATTCATATAATTACCAGCTAAATGGGTTGCTTGTTCCATCAAGAGCAGTAAAAACTGCAAAATCATCTACTGCTGGTAGTGGAGGTATTGATGGTGAACATACACTGGAAATTGAGAAAGCACTACTTGGTGCTGGAATTGTTCCTCTATCTTTTAAAGATTACAAGAAGAATTTTATTTTAGGTAGAGTTTTGGCAATGGATCAGAATACTGTTTATGATGGACGTGGTGTTGATACTCGGTTGCTATTAGATTATGGTGGTACACAAGCAGATGTTCAGATGCTTTGGTGTCATTTTATTTACCACATTAAAACTTTACAAATCAGAGGTGAAGGATTACAAATTGAGAATTAAGTAAAATCAAAAAATGACAGATTGGCAAAAATATTATTATATAATGTTGCCAATCGCGTATTATCAAAAATAATCCAAAAATATAGAAATAATTAAACTTTTGTAATTTATTTTTTAGTTTTAATAATATATATTATTATATTATAAATATGTCTTCCCAAATGAGATACATGGAAATTGCTTGTTCCAACAAGCCGAGTTCTAACGTTATGAGTTTCAGAGATGGTATAACTGAAATGATTTTTGACATTCCAGAAATGGATGCCTTTGTAATTCCATCTTCTATTAGAATTTGTGGTAAAATTAGATGTTATGCCAATGATGCCAAAGATAAAGATATTACAACTACTAAAATTAATATGGATGCCAGAACTGGTGTATATTCTACATTTAATACTATTACTACAAGAAGTTTAAAGCATCAAACTACAATCGAACAGAGTAGACATTTTAATAGGTTCATGTCAAGCTTCATTCCGTTAAGTCAAGGTCTCAATGATGTCCAGTCGCATATGAACCAAGTTGCTCTAACTTCTCCTAATCCTAAACAGACAAAGCAAGGTGTTGTAGATATGAGTAAATCATCTGCTACAAGTTTCGCATTGCCCATACCAACTGGCTTGCTTTCTGGTACTGGTCAGATTGGATTAGCAAGTGGATGGGGAGTTTCTGGATTACAGATTTCTGTACAATTGGAAAATGATAGTCAAGTTTTCCATTATGAAAATGGAACTGTTGATGCTGATACTAACCCATTTTATGAAATAGAAAACCCACATTTGATTTGTGAAGTTATGCATCCAGATCCAGAAACATTAGCACAATTACAGAAACAAGGAAGTGGACAGCTTACTTATCAGTCCATGTCATCTTATTATGATACAATTGCTTCTACTAATGCCCAGATTAATTTTAATCTTGGTTTGGGTAAAGTAAGATCAGCATTTGTAAATTTCATTGATAGTGCTAAATTAAATAATCTTACTGAAAATGGTTTAGCTACTCTTATGCCTACACTATCTACTGGATTTCTCAATGACATAAAACAAGTACAGTTTCTCAAAGGGGGAACACAATATCCAGCACTATTTCCCCAAGATAATGTTATTAGAGATAGTCCTAAAACTTCTGTATGTGATGCTGGACTATTAAGAGATTATATAGATGCTGTTGTTCCATACTCATCTAATAGAAGTTTATGTATGACAATCAATAATGCTAATCGTAATTATATATTAAATAAAGCAACAACTACTTTCCAACCTTACAATCATATTGCTGACACTGGTGTAGTATATGGTCTTGGTGTTAGGTATGATGCTCTTGGTGGTTCTGGTGCTGATTTCCGTAGTCAGAACTGGGGATTAAACATGACACTAACAAATAATGATGGTAATGTAGTATCAGCATTTATATTTGTGAATTCAGAACAAACCCTTGTATTTAATGCCAATGGTGTACAAGTTGTTCAGTAAAGTTTAATTTCTCAAAAATATTTTCTATGTTATATATAAAATGGAGTTTATAGAAATGTGTGCTGATATTGATGAACTTATAAGTTTGTGTGCAAAGGTTGGTAATTCTGAATTATGTAAAGAATTAAGAAAGCTCAAAGAATTAAAGGATGATCCTAATTATGAAACTGAAACATCACAATCAGAAAGTGAATGTAGTGAAACAGATTTAGTAGAAGAAGAATATACAATCAATCCATGTGATAATGGTTTCTGTGAAATGACAGATTGCCATACATGTGATTGTGATGGCTGTAAGGTCAAGAAATCTTAAATTATGTATATATATTAATGTAAATATGCCAAAATAGGTGTTTTAATCTTATATTATGTCATTATTACTACTTAAAAAGACATAAAATTATAATTTTATTCTTTAAATACCCATTAAATCAGTATAATAGTGGATTTATGGCATATAATACATATATAATAGTCATAATATAAGATTAATAATATATAAAAGATATAATATTATTATATTTTATATATTAAACAAGTATCATGTATGAGAAACTTTTATTAATTCACAATCTCGCATTACCAGATGATATAAATAATTTAATAAAAATATATTATAAATATAAAATGTTAGAACCAAAATATAAATTCCAATATGATAAAGTAATATCACATATGCAATATTATCTGTGGTTAAATAAAAAACTTAATAAGAAAGATAAATTAAATGTATCAATAATTAAAACAATAAAAGAATATGATTATTATTAAAGTAATTTCTTTACCCTTTCATCTTTAAGAATATGTTTATTAGCAAGTATGTACTTGATAGTTGCTTCATCTTTTTTCTTTTGTGCTTCCTTCTTATCAACTGGTTTCTTTTTTTCTGATGGTGGCATGTCAACCTTCTTTGGCATCTTCTTTGTTTTCTGTTTAAATGTAGCTACAAACTTTTTATTATCGTCATCAATCTTATATCCAGCTTTCTCTATTTCTTTTCTTAATTCTGGTGCTTTCTTTCCTTTTGGATCAATACCCATAGTTTCATCATACTTCTTAATCAACCTCTTTAATTCTGCTAATGTCAACATCCTTGTATATAATGTAAAAATAAAATATTATTATATATATAATTATAAATGTTTATTCATAAATCACATTCCAAAAAAGATTTAAATAATATTATCGAAACTTTTAAAATAAATATAGATAATCCTAAACAGTACAAAAAAAAAGAATTGTTAAGATTACTTACAAAAGAATTACATGTAATGGAAGAGATAGAACCAGAAACAAAATATTATATGTTTTATAATATTATAGAATTAAAAGATTATTTAAGTTCATGCAATCCAAAGAAACTATTATCCATCAAAGAGAAAACAGAAATCATTTTACATTGTAAAGAAATACAACAATATATTAAGAATGGTTTTAATATAGAATATTCTATATTTGAGAATGAAGATGAATTACATAACTTATGTAAATATATACAACCATATGGAGATATTCCAAGTGTTAGAAAAGCATTATGGAAATTAAAGAACCATCCAATTAATAAATTTAATTATGAACCTACAATATCAAAACAAACACAAGCTGAATTAGATAGAAGGAATTTAATTAAAAATAAATATCCTAAACATTTAACTTTAACTCATGGCAAATTTTTGATTAATTTTGATTAATGACAAGTTGGCAATCTTATATAATAATATTTTTGCCAATCCGTCATTATTTCTTTTTTGCTATTTCTTCTTGTAAAATTTGTTGGACAATATTAAATTGACTTGTATTTTTTGATTTAGTAATTTTATAAATGACAGCACTATTCTCATTCACCTTTGCTAATGTTCCATTTGGTTCACATATGGCTGTTGTTATATCTGTTATTGTAATTGGATTAGTTATTGTAAATGCCATACCACCACCATCTGTAAAGAAATAATCAGATACACCATTGATTTTATTAACCAATCCCATAATTTTCATATTTATTCCACCATGTGAACCACCTACATATTTCTCTTGATCTAATAAATCAGTTCTTATTGTGAAATATGGATTAATCATTAATTTAGGAATATCTTGTCCACGTGTTGTAATTGATTGAGTATTCTGTACAATCTCTGGTGTATATTGTAATCCATATGCTTCTGATGTAGCATAAGTATTTGTTCCTTTTGTATAAGTATTATATTGGACTGTCAATGGAAATGCAATTTGTGTAGAATAATTAATACCACCAAACTGATTAATTGGATAATCTTTTAAATCTGTTGATACAACTTGACAATTAGTTGTGGCAAACTTCATACTAAACATTGTATCTTCTCCAACTCTTATTTGTTCACCATTTTCTATTGTTATATTCTTTGGATTAAATTGTTCATATGAAAATCCAAGTAATCCCCAAAATGATTTCTTCCAATATCTTTCTGGACATGTAGCACCTATGTCTAAAAATATTCCACAATGAGCATCAAATACAGCACCTTCTTCTATATTAGGATTAGCTATTGATAAATCTGTTGGTGCTTCATCTTGTTTTAAATATATCATTTTATTTATTGGATCACTATGTGAATTTTCCGTTAATGTCATATTTGCTGGTAAGTTTTCTGGTGGTGGTCCAGAAACATATATTAAATGTTGTGGATATGAAACCCAATATGGTTTCATGTCTGGTGTATAATCAGAATATCTTAATCTTTTATTTATTTTATAACATTCAGTTGATGCTTGTGCTGATATAGGAACTGATGTTGGTACTGTTTGTTCTGGTGTATCAGCTGTTTTTGGTATAATATTTGTTGTTGTTCTACCAGCAAATGCTGATTGTCCTACATTTTCTGCTGTGTGTAAGTTCTGAAAACCAAAAGAGTTAGTTAATTGATTATATACCAATGCTGGATTATTTGCTCCAATATATCTGAAATTTAAAAATTCAGTTATTCTTTGACAATTAGTATTATATTTAGATACTGGTGGATCTTGTTGGACTACTGCATAATCACATACTGAATTAACATTAACACTTTCATTTTCTGGTGCTACTGGTGATTTATTTTGGTCAAATAAACTATCTGGTGGACCATTTGATATTCCATTTCTTCCAGTCATTATTAATGTGCCAAATGCTGTTGCATGGAAATCATAACCAACAAATGTACCAAGATTATTTCCAGTAGTAGCTTTGATTACACCATTACCAGCACCATCTGTATCTTGATTTATAAATATTTCATCTATATAACCATTTACTCTACTTTGTGTTATTTGTGGATGAATTGTTATAAAATAATTATCACCTATTTGGGTTTTTGTAGCAAATCCAAAACATAAATTATCTGTTCCTTGTAATCCATCATTCTCAATATTTTCTAATTCTTGTTGATATTTAAAATATAATGGATAAGATGATTTTTGTATATTATTTGATATTGTTGCTTGTTTATATCCATCATCACCAAAATTAACTAAATTCTTATATGCCATCACATGTAAGTATCTATCTAATCCTATTTCTAATTCATTGGCATATTCATTTTGTGCTTTGAGGAAATTAGATATATTTGTTAAATTAGTTATATTCCACTCAAATGATGTAATACATGGTTGTGGATCAGCATTAACACTAAATATATCTTGTCTAACAAAAGCTTGGACATCATCTAATGTTGCTGTGGTATTAGTTTGTATTCTACCAAAACTATCATTTATTTTTCTACCCAATGTAAACAATTCTGGTCTTTTTACAAATATATATTGTAATGTACTGTGGTAATATTCTAAACTTGTTTTTTCAGCATCAGTTGGATCATATGTTTCATCTTTACTATTAACAGTTAATATATTATTCCAAATATCTTCATCATCTCTACCAGTAGCACCAACTTCTATTGGAAAATATGAATTTGTTGTTGTTGTAGAAAATAGATTGTGGACTTCTTCATCTCCATTAGAAAATGTAATTGTTTTTGTATATGTTTCTGGTTGTGGTTGTGTATTTCCCTCAATATCTTCATAATCTATATTCTGTTGCATTTGTTCAGTTATTTGAGCAGCAACATTAGTTGGTGAATAAAAACCCTTTTCTACTTTATAATCTTTTAATTCTATATATGGCACATAATCATTTCCAGCAATATAATCCATTCTTAAAGCATCATTTAATAAATAATTTATATCTGTTGCTCCATCAGCATAATATTTTACATTTGGGGCAGCATCATAATCATAATAACTTCTTGTTCTCATGAACATTGTAAACCTTTTGTTATTTGTTCTTGGTTTATATATTTGTGATTTTGGTTGTGCTGTTTCACCAGTTTTTTCTGCTGGTTCGAAGTAATTATTATTTCCACCATATGTCATAAAATAATAATCACAATTTGGAATTCTTTTGCTATTATGTATATCTGGATCAGCAAAACTTCTACCAGTATCTGTATCATCAGTTCTCTCAAAATATGAATACATGGGATATTGTTTTTGTGGATCTAATACTGTGGCAGCACCGCCACTTTTTTTAGGTGGATTTAATTTATTTAGTTGTGTTGTTGATAATGCAAACCTTCTGGGTTGGAACATACAACCTTCACCATTATTATTTTTATAATATCTTTGTGGTACAGTTGTTTCATTATCCTTTAATAATACTTTTTGGCTACTATTTTCATATTTAGTTCCATTTAATATTTCTACACTTTGTTTATTTTGGAATGTATCTATTGTTGTTTTTTTTACTACTTTAACATTTGTATATTCTAAATCAACTGATACAACCTTTTCTTTATTTCCACTTTCATCATATCCATTATCTGTATATATAAATTCTCCATCAAACTCCATATTAGCTCCACCACATCCATCTTCTGAAACAAAAGCATTTATAATTTCCACTGTATCACCAGTTTCTAATTTAATACCATTACCAGTTTTACATGTAAATATTGCTGGTTGTTCATTATTATTACTTTTTGCTTGTATTGATTGTTGCCTATTGCACTCTAATAAAGTTATATCAGCAAACTCCATTTATTTAATATATTATAATATATTAAAATAATTCCAAAAAAACATAATAAAAAGATAGAAATACGCGATTGGCATTATTATATAATAATATTTATGCCAAACTGTCATTTTTTAATTAAGCATAGAAAGTGGACATTTTACCATTTGTAAGCTTGGCAAATCGGAGGATTTCCAACCATACCCTCTGTGTAGTATTAGCATTAGCATCAAGAGCAGTATGAAGATCAGCACCTTTACTATCAAACTTGGCACTATTATTAATTTTAAAACCTTGCCAGAAATTCTTTGCTTGTAAATTACTACGTTGCTGTAATCCCATAAAGTTATGAGTACCAAGTGCCACAATACAATTACCTTCACCACAATAATGTTCACGTGATATATATGCTGGTCCACCTTCTGCTGAAATTAAATGATGATAATGGGTTGCTGGATTGTCAACAGATTGAGGGAATATAAATTCATTATTGTAAAATAAATTGGAAGTTAGTTTAGTTCTTCCACCATCAGCACCATCTGCCTTACCACCAAGTGCTGAATATCTACCTTGTAGTAATTTAATATTATCATCATCTTTATCTGGATTAAATCCAGCAAATACTTTAAGAACTTGCATTCCATTACCACCAATATTTCTAACAACAGAAGCACCACCAGTAGTTTGAGTTATGGTATTTTTAGATAGTCGGTAATCAATGTAGCTAAAAGTTAGATCATTATTTTTCTGGGCATATTCTGCCATGAAGTCATTGGGGTAAAATAGATAATCAGCAAATACAAATGTACTGGCAACCTTAAAGGTAGAACCAGCAGTAGCAGCATCAGCAACTGTCTGTGAACATAAACGACCATCAGATACAAGTGGTGTCCAATATATTTCTAACTGAACACGAGGCATCATAAAGAGGGGCAGCTGATTTCCAGATTTAAGATAGGGGAAAATATCATGTAGAGAAAGTGCAAAACTTGATTTATTTTTATTAAGTA
>JAAHTH010001250.1_pt1 | contig 22866 bp, 21 predicted proteins | sample 6116091 | NCBI WGS metagenome assembly JAAHTH01 (sample SAMN13939990, study PRJNA603662) | sponge metagenome | isolation source: marine sponge | host: Mycale hentscheli | place: New Zealand | collected 2006 | reverse complement strand
ACCAAGGTGTCCAATTCTACCAATTTGAGGACATCAACCAAATGATGACGGGACGTGCGTTCACGTGCGTTGATTATTACCACGAATTGTCGATGCGATGCACCCGTGAATACTTGGAATTGCATTGTGATAAAATGGACGAATTGTTGGGCAAAGACCAAATTACAATCGTGGATGTTGCGCAATTACACATCCAATTGAAAGAACGGTTGACAATGATTGTCGACCCCGACATCGTGTACAAAATCGCGTCGGTGGTATATTTCACCAAGGATGAATCACCATGGTCATATGATTTCAAATACAACCAATCCAAAATTGACAAGTGGAAATCAATGGAATTGGAGGATTTTTTTTTCATGATACGTGTCAAAGATTTGATACCAATTGGCGATTTGTCAAAAGTAGATTTCGCAACGTATATGAAAATGGGAATGGAAATCAACAAACGGAATTTGGCGAAAATTTCTACCATGTAGTCCGTGAAACGGTTGAAAATCGTATCATTGCACAACAACGATTGGCACAAGCCAATAACATGTCCGCAACGGAAATAAAAAAACTATCTTTGTACGAATACCATTTGTTGTTGGAATCATCCATCCAGCGACAAAACAAAAATTGATTCCGACATGGCAACCGTCAAAAATGTATTAATCAACGTCAAGTCCAACACCAAGGGCATCAAAGATTTGGAAACGGCGTTTGAATCGCTACAAAAAGAAAACAAAGATTTGGCGAACCAATACAAGAAAACCAATTCCCAATTGCAAAAATCGATGAAATCATCGACGAACCAAGCGCATGTGATGTCGGGAACGTTCAACAATCTTGCGGGCGCGATTGCGGGGGCGTTCACGGTTGCCACGGTTGTTGATTTTGGAAAACAAGTGTTCAACGTAACCGCCGAATTCCAAAAGTTGGAAGCGGTTTTGACAAACACATTGGGTTCAAATACCGAAGCACAAATCGCGTTGGCAAAAATCAAACAATTTGCATCGGAAACACCATTTTCCGTGTTGGAATTGACCGATTCGTTCGTGAAATTGGCAAACCAAGGGTTCAAACCAACAACAAAGGAAATGACCAAATTGGGCGATTTGGCATCATCCACGGGGAAATCGTTTGACCAATTAACCGAGGCAATCATCGACGCGCAAGTTGGGGAATTCGAACGATTGAAGGAATTTGGAATCCGTGCAAGTAAGGAAGGCGACAAAGTCAAATTCACATTCAAGGGCGTCAAAACCGAAGTTGATTTCGCAGAGGAATCAATCCGAAAATATGTATTGTCGTTGGGTGATGCGGTTGGTGTTTCGGGATCGATGGAAGCAATATCAAAAACATTGGGCGGTCAATTGTCCAATTTGGGTGACACATGGGACGCGTTGTTGGTGTCGATTGGGTCGTCAACCGATTCGTTGTTTTCCACGGGATTGACGGCGTTGTCAAATACATTGTCGGACATTGATTTCCTTGTCCAAGGCGCGCGAAAAGTGGCGGATTCAACCGAATTGGTGTTCGGGGATGAAAAAACAAATGAAGTTGTTGGCAACATCAAAAAATTCACGGATGCGGGGCAAGACATGAACGATTCGATTGAGATGCAAATCCGAAATTTGGAAAATGAAAAAACATTGATTGAAAATCGGGCGTTGTTGTCGCAAAATCAAGTGGATGACATGGGATTGTTGGAAACGGCGTTGGACGGTGTCAATTCCGAATTGAAATCCCAAATTCAAGAAAACGACAAATTGCAAGCGCAAACCGAAGGTAAAATCATCGCTATTGAAAAATTGATTGTTCAATTGCGGGATGAAAAATTTGTCACCGAAGAATTGCAAAAAATACGTGACCAAGAGGACGCCGAAAAACAAAAAAGAATCGCCGAAGAAAAAGCAAAACAAGCAAAACAAGCGATGAAGGATGCCGAAGAATTAGCAAAGCGCCAAAGGAAGTTGGACGAACGTATGCAAAAATTGGCATTGTCCACGGGACAATCGGAATTGGCGTTCGCAAGGTGGTTGAACGGTACGCGCGAGGCGAAACAAGGTGCAAAGGATTTGAAATTGGAATTGATGGATGTTGAAGATGTGACATTGGACATTGGAAAAGCGTTTGACGACCTTGGAATCAAAACGGATGCGCAAATTGAATTGCAACGCGAACGAATCAATGGATTGATTGAAGGGTTTGAAATATTGTCGCGAACGGCGTTCACATTGTACGACCAACAATTGCAAAAACAAACCACCGCGCAAATCCGAAATTTGGATGAACGTTTGGCGCGAGAGGAAATTAGCCAACAACAATATGACCAACGGCGAAAACAAATATTGCGTCGAGAATACGAGCAACAAAAAGAGGCGCGAACGTATGAAATCGTATTGGCGGGGGCGGTTGCATCCGCGAACGTGTGGGCGCAATATGCGGGACAACCACAAGTTGCCGCGATTTTGCAAGCCTTGGTGATTGCGGAAACGGCGTCACAATTGGCAATTGTAGCAAATGAACCAATCCCCGAATTTGAAAAGGGTGGGGAAATCGGTGGAAAACGACATCGTGACGGCGGAACCATTATTGAAGCGGAAAAAGGCGAATTCGTGGTCAATCGCATTGCGTACGGGCAAAACACGGATGCGGTCAAAGCAATAAACGACGGTACATTTGACAAATACATTAACGAACATTATGTTTTGCCCGCGTTGAAATTGGGGTCGCTAAAATCGCAAAACAACAAGGATTTGGCGGACAACATCGCCGAATCAATTATGTTGCACGCGCGAATGGATGACCAACGAATCGTCGGTCACTTGAAAATGAATCGCGAAACATCAATTGACAACGCGCGACAATTGGTTCGTGCGTTGGGTTCCAAACGAAAAGACATCCGAAATGTATAAAATCTACCTTGACGACAATGAATTGACGGATGAACCCGATGGATGGGTCGATTTCACCAAAAGGATTTCCCGAAGTGTTGAAAACCGATGGATTGTCATATCATACCCCACCGATTTGATATTTTATGGTGATGGGTTCCGATACATTTATGACTTATTTGACGACGTCGGATACGATGTTTTGATTGATTTTCGGGCGGTTTATTTCAATTCGGCGGGTGACGAGGTGTCCGAAATATTGGGTTCGATTATCATGACGGATGTGGAATTCGACATGGTTCGTAAAACGGCAACGGTGCAAGTCAAGGAAAATTCATATTTGTCAAGGGTTTGGAACAACACACGGAATCCAATTGCGATTCCCGCATCATTGACCAAAAACGGCGAACCAATCATTGGAATTGACGCACAACGGAACATCGACATGTCGTTCACCGTGTCGGGCGCCATTCAAAATGGAACCGTTCGAATTGGATGGGATGTGTTCGAAACATTCAAAATGATTTTGGCGAATATCACCGATAATGAAGTTGGTTTCGAATCTGAAATCTTGGAAAATCTTGGTTCATCCCAATTGCAACCACGCAAATTGGCGTTGATTTCGGGATTGCAATTGCGCAAAGGTACCGGCGCAACGGATGGTGATTCAATCGTCCGCATCACCTTTTCGGAATTATTTTTGGACATCGCGCGATTGTGTAATTTATACATGTATCCCGACACCTCCGCATCCCCAAAAATCATTGTTGGTGATGAATTCGAGTGGTTCAATAGTGAAAATGTATTGGATTTCGACCAACCCAATGAAATGACGTTGTCGTTTTTTCAAGATTTATTTTACAATGCGGTTCGTATGGGTTCGCAATCCGCATTTTCCACAACCGACCCCGCGTTGAATTACCCACGAATCAATTTTGCGTCGTTCAAAAACGAAAAATATTATTTGTCGGGGGTCAACAACATCGACAACGAATTGGATTTGACACAACCCACAATCATCACGGATACAAACATCATCAATGATGTGTTGGTGAATGGCATTGAAACATATGACGACCGTGTTTTCATGGTGGAATATGAACCGTTTGGGGGTGAATTTGTGCGGGCGTCATCATATACGTTGGTAGGGGAAAAGATATTCAACCGCCGTTTGATGCACGACGCAATGATGGAAAGGTATAATTTATCCGCACGTGTGACCGAAAACATTTCCGCGTTCGACAAAGATTTTCGAATTGATTACATCAACAATGATGACGATTCAAAACACACGGGATTTTGCGATGTGTTCATCCCGCAATTTACGTTCATTGAGGCGTCCGACATTGTTAATTCGTGTTATTCCACCCAAGTGATGACATTGTCCGACCGCGTATATTTGGACATCCCACAAACGGATGGGGACGCACAATGGTCGACAATCAAATGGACGGCGCCATTGTCGGGGTCGTATCAAATGGAATTCACATATGCGGGTGGATTGGTGTTTCCGTTAAACAACACCCGTGATTGGTCGTTGACGATGTCATGTGTTGCCATTCGTAAAAGTAGCGGAACCGTTGTTGAAACCATCCCCGTGACGGTGATACAATTGGGAACGGGTGATGTTGAATTGACATCCGTAACACAAGCGCAAACGGGTTCGGGATATGTGTTGACGAAAACGGGAACATTCACCGTCAATATGTCCATCAACGAAACATTGGAATTTGAATCACGTGTGTCGTCTTATCTGGAAGCGGATGTAAACACCCCCGCATATTTCACACAACCACAAACAACCCCATCGTTGCAATTCACAACGGGCGACATGCAATTGAAGGTGTTGGCGACGCCACAAGTATCATTGGATTTTCCCGCGCCCGATATATCGCCAAGCGAATACCGTGGAACACGAATCAACATCGAAACGGCGTTGAATCAACAACAAATCAAAAGATTGTACCAAAACCCGAATTTTTCGTTGCAAATCAATAACTTTGTAGAAATAAGCGAAACAAAACGGGCGTGGGTTTCGAATGCAGAAATAAACGAAACCACGGGACGAACGGTGTTTGAATTGATTACGAATTTGGATGAAATTATTGAGGATGAAATTTTCAAAGCTCGAAGAACATCAAAAGAACAACAACCGACATTGTGCGAGGCAAATACATTATGTTTTGAATCCGCGACCAATTCGCAATACATTGATGTGATATGATACCAATTCCAAACCAACCCGTCAATTTTGAGGACGACCCATTTGTGAATCCATGGGTTGCCGAACACAAATACAAACAATTGGTCAACCAAGGTGATGTCACACAATTTCAATTGTTGACATCCACACAACAAAATTCCGAAAACCTATTGGAAAACCCCACATTTGACCAAGTGTTCGAACCGTGGCAAGTTGGGGGATTGACCAACGTGAATTCAAATGGAACGGGTTGGAAATTGGAAGTTTTTGGCGCAAATAAGATTGCGCAATTGGCGATTCAATACAACCGTTTGGTGGTTGGTTCATATTACTACGTTGAAGTCAAAATCAAACAATCACAACAAGGTTATGTCAAAATATTTTTGGGTGATAATCTAATCGCACAAAAACAAGCGGGAACGCATATCATATATGGTCAATGCACGACCAACACATCATTTTCAATGTTGGCGGTTCCATTTTCGGGGAAACCCAAAACAATCATCGAAGTGGAATACGCGATTGTATATGACACACCCATCGCCAACCATCGGTTTTTGATTGAAGAAATGGACGGGACACAAGTGGCGGAAATCCCCGCGATTGCGAATTATTTGACCGCGCCATTCGTCCCCGACACGGATGTTGCGCAATTTGTCAAATCGTTTTTGACCATGTCCATTGATTGGACGGAAAACAACATCCCAAACGGGTGTTATCGAATCGGGGTTTGTGATGCGGATGTGAATTCAAACGCCCAATGTGGTGTCATCAATTCCGAATTTGAAGCAAACACGGGTGTTGAATGGGGGCAAGATTTCACCACATCAACCGCGTCGTTTGGATGGGTGATTGGATTGGGTGGAATGACATTGACATCATTGACATCATCGGTTCGATTCAACGCCACCGCGCCGTCGCAAACGGGAACATTGACACAATCGGTTTTGGGCGCGGGTATCACATATGATTATGCGTTGCGGGTGCAAGGTTCAACGGGTGAAACAATCACAGTCAAGGCGGGGACGCAAACAATTTCACATGTCACGAATAGTTCAAACCAAACATTCACGGGTCAAATCACGGCGGATGGGGTCGATTTGGTGTTGGAATTCATTTCATCCGCGGGGTCAAAATCCATGACAATTGGATATTTCCGAATCGAGGCGACAAACGCGTCATTGGTTTCCGATTACAAATCAAACCCATTTGAATTGTTGACCGAACATGACCGAACGGTGGTTGTCAATGCGTCGACGTCAAATGATGCGTTTGGGATGGAATACGACGAAACGGTTTGGACGCCACGTTTACGTATGAAGGGATACACCGCGCCATCCGACACGCCATACAAGAACGACCGCGAATCATTGACCACATCGGTTGGAAATCGCAAAAACTACTATTTAAGACGTCGAAAATCACGCGTGTTGGTTGTTGACCAAGAACCCGAATTCATCCACGATTGGTTGTCGTTGTTGTGCGGATATGACCATGTATATGTTGACAACGTTGAATATTTCGTTGATGACGACGCATACAACCCAATTGTTTGGAACAAATTTCGGTCATTTGGTGCAACCGAAATCAACATTTCCGAAAAGATACAAGACGTTGCAAAGGTTCGCGAGGACAAAGAGAAGAACGGAACAATGATTGAAACGGGTGAAATTGAAACCATCCCCGTGTTGGGTCGACCACCACGTGGGGGTCAAACCGAAGGTGACAACAACACCGCAATCATGACGCCACGTGACAAAGATGATTTGGTGATAATTCAGACACCAAGTTCATCACAACAAGACGACAAATTCAGACCATCATCACCATCACAATAAAACATTAAAAAAATGGCAATCAACGGTAAAATCATAAAAGGATTCGCGCAAAAAAACAAGTTGGAAAACGGCGACGGATTTTTGTTTCAACGGGGAAATGAATATTTTTTCGTCAATGCGTCCAATATATTGTCGGGTTCAATACTTGAAAACACCCGAACAAAAGTCAACACGTTCAAATCGGGCGGGAATTTGGCGGTTGGGTCACAATATTATTTGACAGATAAATATATTTATGTGACCGCATCGGGCGTTGACACAATCGAATTGGATGCGTTGTATTTGGCGAGGAATGCAGATTATCAAAACGCGGGCGTTTATTCGGGCATCACACCCGCCAATGGTTTTTCAACCACCGCCACGGGGACGAATTTGGGTGTGTGGAATGGTGATTTGACGCCATCATTGGGTGATGTTGCCATATACAATGGATTGCATTGGTTGAACATCACGGGTTCAAATGGTGGTTCCGACCCAACGGTGGACACCACGAATTGGGAATCGGTATCGAACACCAACATCGACACGGCGTTCACCTACGGATACATCCAAGAAATTGACGAAATATTGTACGATTTTGATGGTGATACCATCATCCGTCGATACGATAAAAGGTCAAACGATGTGGGTGTGACCGCAATTCCGACATTCCAATGGGGAAACAACGATGTGACGGGAAACACAATTGTTGGCGCGACCGCATACGACAATTTGAATCAAACGGGAACCGACAAAAACAACACGTTGACGTTTGGCGAATCGGTAAATTATGCAACAAAAACGTATGAATTGGGCGATTGGAATATGGACGCATCCACAACAATTGAGGTGAACCACGGGTTGTCATCTACGGAATGGAAAACAATTCGCAATCCATCCGCCATCATTCGCAACGATTCGGATTCCCTTTATTTGCCAATCAATTCGTTTGATGACATCGCGGGTGGAACCGTGAATGGAGGCGTGACCGATTTTGGCGCGGGAACCATTCGTTTGAAACGGACAACGGGCGGGATATTTGATTCCGCCACATACGATTCGACATCATACAACCGTGGATGGTTGACCATTCAATACATCGCGGATTGATGCGAATTTTGGTAAAATTTCCGACCCGTTCACGCCCAACATCATTTGTCAAGGCGTTGAACGGTTATATTTCAAAACAAACAACCGCAAACGTCCATTATTTGGTCACGATTGATTCCGATGACCGTTCAATGGACAATGTCCGTGATTCATTGTTGCAACATGATTTCATCACCGTGGATGTGGGGAAATCATATTCCAAAATTCACGCGTGCAACCGTGGGTTGGCGTCATTTGGTGATGATTGGGACATTGTGTTGTTGGCATCGGATGACATGATATGTCAACGCAAGGGATGGGACGCGCAATTGATTGAAGAAATGGCGACACATTTTCCCGACACCGACGGGGTGTTATTCCACAACGATGGGTATTTGGGCGAACAATTGAACACGTTTTGCATATTGGGGCGAAAATATTTTGAACGGTTTGGATACATTTATCACCCCGAATACAAATCATTTTGGTGCGATAATGAATTCATGATGGTTGCGGAACGATTGGGGGCGCAAAAATATTTCCCCGACGTGTTGTTCAAACATGAACATCCCGCGAACACGGGTGATGAATTCGATTTGCTATATTTGAACGCCAACAAAGATTTTCAAAAAGACAAACAAACACATGACAAACGCAAAAAAAGACAATACGACATCGCGTGAACCGTTGTTGTCGATATTGATGCCCACATTGGATGACCGAAAACATTTTTTCAATCATATCGCGCAAAAATTATCCCATCAAATCAAAAAAGTTGGGGAAAAGGATGTGGAATTCCTTTTCTATTGCGACAACCGCGAACACACCACGGGACACAAACGAAACGTGTTGTTGCAACAAGCGCGGGGCAAATTCATCGTGTTTGTCGACGACGATGACGACGTTTCCCCCGATTATGTTGATTTGATATGTCGAACCATCCGCGAAAAGGATGTGGACGCCATTGGCATTCGTGGAATTTACACCGAAAATGGAATGAATCCAACGCCATTTGTCACGGGGATGCGATACAATTGGGAACAAATCAACGGGGTGTATTGTCGATTTGTGAACCACATTTCGCCAATCAAACGAACCATCGCGCAACAATTTGAATTCCCCGATTTGGTTATTGGCGAGGATTACCAATGGACGATGGCGATTCGCGATTCGGGGTTGGTCAAATCCGACCACATCATCGACCAAAACTTGTATTTTTACGAATTCAGACCGAACAAATGACAAAAAACGCAATCATCAACATCGCCACGGGGCGATATATCGGTGGACAAAAACGGTTGGAAAAATCGTTGTCGGGAATGGATGTCGATTTCTACGGATGGACACGTGAATCACAAGTTGGTGCGCCACCACATTCAAACAATCCGTATTCATTCAAAACCCACGCATTTCGAAAAATATTCACCCATGAGAACAAATACGACAATGTGTTGTGGGTCGATGCGTCGGTTTGGGCGGTCAAGGATGTCGCGCCAATATTCGAACACATCCAAAAACACGGATACATCATGCAAGAGGCGGGACACATGGCCGGCAAATGGACAAATGACCGCGCATTGATGGAATTTGGCATCACAAGGGATGACGCAATGAACATTCCAATGTATGGGAACGCGGGTTTTCTTGGATTGTCCATCACGTCGGGCGTTGCAATGGAGTTTTTGAACCGTTGGCACAATGCGTCAATGGCGGGATTGTTTCGTGGCGCATGGACGAACACCAACAATTCCGAATCAATGGATGAACGTTGCGCGGGTCACCGCCACGACATGTCATTGGGTTCAATCATCGCGAACGATTTGGGAATGGATTATGTGTCGGGCGACAAATGGTTGGCATATGCGAAACCAAATGAATCGGTGAACGATGATATGATTTTAAAGGCGTGCGGAAATTTTCATCAACTATGAATGACCAAATCAATTTCGTATCAATTCCACGTTGCGCATCAAACGCCATTCACAAGGCGTTGAAATACGACACAAAAGACAACCACAAATCCATTCGAAAAACACACGATGAACGATTTTCGTTTGCGATTATGCGCGACCCATTGGAACGGTTGATGTCGTGGTGGAAATATCACCGCCAACGTCATTATGATGCAATGGCGGGTGACACATACAAATGTTCGTTTGCGGATTGGATTTTGAAGGGATGCCCGCACCATTGGACGGATGACCAATTGCGGGAATTTGGAATCACGAACCCATTGAATCAATGGGAATTTATATGTGATAATGATGGCGACATTTTGGTCGACCATTTGGTGTCGTTTGACGACATCGACGGGTCGTTGAAATTACCACAACCATTTGGAACGTATTTTTTGCAGAAAATCAACGCATCACCCGAACAAAACCACATCATTTTGAATCGAACGGTCATTGATTATGTGCATCAACGTTTCAAGAAAGACTATCAAATAAATAATTCACTATAAAACAAACAACATGTATTCACAAAACAACGAGGACGAAATCATTGCGCAATATTTCGCGACCATTGGCAAATCCACGGGGACGTTGTTGGATTTGGGCGCCAATGATGGGAAAACATTGTCCAATGCACGTATGTTCATTTTGAACGGATGGAACGCAACATTGGTCGAGGCATCACCGATGACGTTTCGCAAGTTGGAAAAATTATATACGAACAACGACAATGTGGAATGTATCAATGTCGGTGTGTCCGACCGCAACGAAAAATTGATGTTGCACGATTCGGGTTCACATTTGGGGACGGGCGACACGTCGTTGGTGTCAACATTTGACGAACGCGAATTGACACGTTGGTCAAAAAATACTACCTTTGCCAAAACCGTTGTTGATTGCGTGGACATTCCCACGTTGATGAACAAAACACGACATCAACATTTTGATTTCATCACCATGGACATCGAAGGTTTTGAAACGATTGTGTTGCCACAATTGGATTTGACAAACGTTTCGTGTTTATGTATCGAATGGAATTCAAAACCCGAATTGTCGGGGATGTTCAAAAAGATTGCCGAAACCGCGGGTTTGCGTGAATTGCACCGCAATTTGGAAAACATCATATTTGTTCGATAATGGCAGAAAAAACAACAACCACCACAAAGAAAACCACCACCAAACGCACCCCCAAAACAACGGGGATTGTTCTATTTGCGTTGGGTCATCCGTACTACGGAAACATGGCGCATCAATTGGCAATGTCGTTGAAACATGGGTCGCCAAATGTCAACATTGCGTTGTTCATTGATGACCGTGGGGGTCAATACCTTGACAAACACAAATTGTCATTGTTCACCAAGGTGTTGAAAATCCCGTCGGAATACACACAATTTCGTGGGCGGGAAAACTTTTTGAAGCCAAAAGTATATTTGAACCATTTATCACCATGGGATAAAACGTTGTATTTGGATGTTGATATGGTGTGGAACCCCAAACGACAAGTGGAAACATTGTTGAATGAATTGTCGGGGGTTGGTTTCACGATGCAAAACAACGGTCATTTGGACATGGCGAAATCAAAGGATTTGGATTCAAAATATGTCATTTGGGCAACGTCGCGCGATATAATGACCGCACACGGGTTCAAATCGGGTAAATTGTACAATTTGTCGTCGGAATTGTTTTATTTTGAGAAATCGAAGAAAAACGACCAATTTTTCACGGATGCGCAATCGTTGTTTGAATCGCCAAAGGTGAAACATGTGGATTTCGCGGATGGTGTCCCCGACGAATTGCCGTTCACCATCGCAATGGTCAAAAACAAAATTCATCCACACATCGACAAATGGCGCCCCGTTTTTTGGGAATCATTTTCAAAGGTGCAACCCGTTGAACGGGATTTGTGGTCATCCAACGACGCGTTGTCATTGGGTGGAAATATCGTTCCAAAATACACCAAAAGAGTGTACAACAATTTGGTTCGTTGGTATGGAAACCAATTCGGTTGTCAAAACGTTTGGTTTGCACGGGACAAACGTTCATTCATCAATTCACGTCAAGTCATATAAAAAATGGAATTATCGGTCGACAAATCATTCATTGAAAAATACATCCGCGGTGGAAAACGTCATCAAAACTATTGCAAGGCGGTGGACATTTACAAACATTTGTCATTCCACATTGACGGATACGAATACAGACAACAACCCGAAAATCCATATTTTCGATTGTTGATTGACGACCGCCGACCATCGGAATCAATCACCATCAAAGAATATCGACGCAAGATATACAAACCGAAAACGAAAACACCGTGTTTCAAAGTGTTGAATTCGTTGAAAAAAATTGTGAAATCAAAGGATTGGAAAATCGATTATTCAAAATCGGTCGTTCCACCACGCATTCCCGACAACGAAACGTTGGAAACCTATTGCGAAAAACATTTCCCCATGTTTCAATCATTGGAAAATTGGTTGTATTCATACGGCATCAAAGAAATATTGACCGACCCAAATGGATTGGTTGCCATTTTGCCGTTGAACATGGATGCGGGGGAAACTGAATTTTTGAAACCGTACACGTTTTACATCCCATCGGAAAAAGTGTTTGATTATGTGGATGGTGAATATGTGGTGTTTGAATCATCGCAATCGTCGTAATATTTGGTCGGAAAAGAATATCACACCGCGCCAATCATATATGTGATGGACAAAAACACGATTTGGTGCGCCAAAAAGATGAACGCCAACAACGAATATCAAATCGAAATTGCGTTGCAACACAACATCGGAAAATTGCCCGCATATTTGGGTGGCGGGATATACAAGGAAATCAAAAACAACACACCGTTGTTCGATTCCTTTTTGTCGGCGATGTTGCCCGATTTGGACACGGCATCACGCGAGGGTTCCGACCTTGACGCGGAGGTCGTGCAACACATATTTTCAACCATGTGGTATATGGCCGGCGATAATTGCAATGCGTGTCACGGTTCGGGTCAAGTATTGAAAGAAGGCGGACAAATAACATGCCCCGATTGTAAAGGGGCGGGCGTCATGGAAAAATCGCCATACAAAGACATGGTCATCAAAAAAGATTTCATGCAACAATCGGCGATTCCAACACCGCCCGCGGGCTATGTGACCAAACCAACGGACATTGTCCAATTGCAAGATTCCCGCATCCAACAACACATCACATCGGCGTTGTCCGCCATCAACATGGAATTTTTGGGACAAACACCATTGAACCAATCGGGAACCGCAAAAGAGGTCGACCGCGATGAATTGAACAATTTTGTGTATGGCGTCGCGTATCACCTTGTTGAAAACATATTAAAACCCGCATATTGGTTCATCAATGAATATCGATACAAAGTGTTGATACCATCGGATGACGTGCGTGAATCAATGTTGCCATATATCCCCGTTCCCGAAAAATATGATTTGTTGAACGAATCGATTTTGGTTGACCAATTGGCAAAAGTCAAGGACGCGGATGTGGACGCGGTCATCATTTCGGAATTGCAAATTGATTTCATCAACAAGCATTTCAGAAACCAACCCGAAACCCGTGACAAATTGGTCGCCACAAATAAATTGAACCCATTTGTTGGGATGGATTCCACGCAAATCGATGAAATGTTGTTGGCGGGAACGATTACGAAACATGACGCGGTCAAATCCATATACATTGACGATTTCGTGGAACGTGCGGTCAATGAACATGATGATTTCACCAAATTGGATTGGAAAAAACAAAACGAAATTGTTGACGGATACACGACCGAAAAGGTGTCGGAAATCAACCCCGTTGTTTCAATGATGGATGGCGACATGGGTGGATTGAATCAAATGGACACCGAAGGGAGTGAAATTGAAACACCCGTTGATGTTGAAGCGGAAGCAAAAGCGAAATTAAAAGGAACCTTCGGGGGTGTCCAAGGTATCATCGGAATCAATCAAGCGGTTGCAAATGGTGAAATGACGGAATCATCCGCGGAATTGTTGTTGGTGGAAATTTATGGTTTTGACCCGTCGGTGGCTGGTAGATTAATCGACCCGCCAAAGATGAACAAACAAACCATTCAATCAATTGCGCCCGAAATAAAAGGGTAAACGATGCCAACACGACAACAAATCATTGGCGAAATAAACGGTGAAATCCAAACGGCGGTGGATGCGTTCCATGAAGCCATCCCCGATTTGGAAAAATCATTGGTTCGAAAAATCAATCTAATCATCAAGGATTTGGATTTGTCACCCGATGGTACAATCAAAACCACGGTTGCCAATATGAAAAAAATGCGGACGATTGAACGCGAAATGGCGGTCGCGTTTGAATCACAAAAATATTTGAAATCGGTTGATTCATTCACAAAGTCATACGACACCACACGGGATTTGGAATCAAAATATTTCAACAAGGTGTTGACCGATTACGCGGAACCATCAATCATCAACGAAATACAATCGCAAGCGGTCGCAGCGGTCGCAACGCAATTGACGGGTTCAAATATTGTCGCCAATGTCATCAAGGCCGTGAACACCTTGGTTCGTCAAGGTATCGAATCGGGTATGGAATGGGATGATTTGCGCGCGTCCATCAACACGTTTTTGACGGGTGCGGATGGTGGAACGGGTGCGTTGTCAAGGTACACCACAACCATCACCAATGATTCGTTGAACACCTTTTCGCGGACATATGAAAACACAATCGCCAATCGCGAGGGAATCGAATGGTTCGAATATGTCGGGCGGGAAATGACAAACACCCGTGATTTTTGTTCGACGTTGGATGCAAAACGTTGGTTTCATGAATCCGAAATCGCGGGGTTTCTCAAAGGTCGAATCGGTGAACGAACCGTCCCATTGTATCGAAAAACGGGCAAACCCTACGGGATGAAATCATCGACCACGGAACAAAATTTTGGCCAATTGGCGGGTGGATGGAATTGTGGGCATCATGCTTACCCCGTCCCGACACCATTGGTTCCAAAATCCGTTCGTGAAAAATTTGAAAAACAACAAAAAAATGCCAATTAAAAAAACAAAAAAGGGATACAAAATTGAACGCGTCAAGGGTGTTTCAAAGACAAAAAAAGACGCGGTCAAAAGATTGAAAACGGTGAAATCATCGCAAGCAAAAAGACGACGCACCAAATAAAATTTTGTTTTTTACACAAAAACATCATTATTCCATTGAATTATTGAATTGCGTTTTTTGGTGGTTTTCGTGCGTTCTAATGGACGAACGGGGTTTTGTAGTATAACCATATGGAAATTTCGAGAAAACAAAAAATCCAATGGTGGCGCGGGTTTCCGACGGTGTTTTCCACATGCAAAAAAACATTTTTAGACATCCCGAAAAATAATAAAACCAAATAAAATCATGCAAAACATTTGTTTTGTATTTTTGGAGCGAACAAAAAACAAACAAAATTATGTCACAAGAAATGGTCACCGTGGTTTTCAGAAATGGAAAAAAAGTTGAAATACCACGCGCAAATTTGGGAAACACAAAACGAATTTTTGCGGGTCAAATTGAATACATCGCGGAAAAAGAGGGGGCGCCAATTATTGCGCGACCCGTTGTCGAAGTGGTCGCGGAATCGGTTGGTGAATCATCCGAAGAAAAACCAACCGCATCAATGTCGAACACGAAAGATGAATTGACGGAAATGGCAAAGGACATCGAAGGGTACAACCCCAAAATGAACAAACAACAATTGGTCGATTTGATAAACGACTAAACAAACGCACAACCAATTAAACAAACAAACATATGCACGCAAGTGAATACTTATCAAAATTGGCAAACATGGCGGGAATCAATCCCGACAATGAAGGTTTGCAAGAATTAATCGGCAATGAATCATTGCAAAATATCGAAATCAACGACGAAATTGCGAACACCATTTCATCGAAGTTGATGACCATGGATTCCGCCAAGGCGAATTCAGAGTTGAACAAACAATTTCGCGCGACCATCTTGAATGGATTGGACGCCGAAATCGACGGTTTGGTCAATTCCTTTGAATTACCCGACGACGTGAAAACAACCATTGCGAACGAACAATCATCGTTCAAAAAGGTTCCGCTATTGGTCAACACCATCAAAGAATTGGAAAAGCAAAAGGCGGGCGCCAATGCTACGGACACAAACGCGTTGAATCAACAAATTGCAGAATTGAACGACCAAATTGTCGGGTTGAAATCGTCACATGACGATAAAATCGCGACAATCAATGAAACGTGGGCGGGAAAAATGTTGCAATCGAAGGTTTCAACCATTTTGAATTCGTACAATTACGCGTTGCCCGTTTCCACGGATACAAATGTTTTGACCGCGCAAACGTTGGTCAATCAACAATTGAATTCCGATGGATTGAAAATCGTTGACAACGGGTCGGGATTATCATTGAAAACAAGTGAAAACACCGACTATTTTGTGAACAATGCAAAGGTGGATGTCAAATCGTACATCGACAACGTGTTGGGCACACACAAATTGTTGAAAGTGAATGAATCAAATGTGACACCACCAACGAATGGTGTTCCATCAACGCCACCAACGACACCACCACCATCAAACGATGGCGGATTCGCGGGTGAAATTGACAAAATGATTCGTGACGCACAACGATAAAAGGTCAATTTTAAAAATTATTAATACTCAAAATCATATATCATGAGTGTAACATTAACAAGTGGATTTAGGAATTCAATTCTATTCCACCTAAAAGACATCGCAAAGGGCGCAACGCCACAATTGAAACTTGACCCCCACGGGTTTTTGTCAATGCTTTACAAGTTCAGAAAACCACAAATGTTGGGATTGAACAACGAGGCGGGACATAAAAAAACCGTACGTGTCAAATATTTGCAAAGGTTCACAAAAGATTTCACCGACACGTCGAAATCATGTGACCAAACGAATCAAATGGCATACGCGGAAAACAACGTGGAATTGTCATCAACACGTCAAATTGCAATCCACATTCCCGACGAAACAATCGCGAGATATGAGGATGATTGTTCACGAACCGTTGTGATGGGTCAACCCGCAACGGATTTGATGAATGAATTTATGGAACAAATCATCGCGGGAACAAATGCCATCATGGATGGTGTGAATGAAGATTTGCTGACAACCATGGCGACATCATTTGGTGTGAACCGTGTGAGTGGTGACGCGAACGCGCGAACAATCAACATCAACGCCAACAATGACACGAACATTTTGACCGATGGATTCACGCAAATGTTATCCGATTACGCGCAAAACCGCGAAAAAGGAAGAATGCAAATTGTTGGTAATGGATTGATGCACAATTGGGCATTGCAAAACCAAATGGGTGTCGCTGGAATCAATGCAAGTGGTATTGATACACGTATCCAAGGAAACGGTTTCGATTTCTTTTACGATTTGAATTCCGTGGGAACATGGGGTGCGAACCAAGTGGGTGTATTTGCGCCCGATTCCGTTGGAATTGTTGAGTATCTTGAATACACGGGATTCAAAGCGGGTAAAAAAGCGGGTGCAAGTGAATTTGGAACCGTCGTGTTGCCAATGGAAGGTGTTGACGGAAACAACGTTCCCGTTGCATTCGATTTCCAATTGAAATACTACGATTGCGCCGAAACAATCACCGACGCGTATTATGGTACACCATTAGTTGTTGAAAAAGGCTACAATCTTATCATTTCAAAACAAAGTGGTTTATACACAATTCCCGACAACGCATACCGCGCAACGGATGTATTGAACGGAAACCGTGGGACGTACCGATACGCAATCACAAACACGTGCGAAACGTGCTAATCATTTGAACGTAATGTTTCGCGGGCAACCGCAATTCATTGTTGTTTGTTTTGAAAACCCCGTCCATTGGATGGGGTTTTCTTTTGTATATTTGTAGGAAATCAAAACCAATCACCATGTCATTGACCACATGTTTGACCGATTACATCGGAATATCGGGATGCACCCCAACAACCACACCCGATTCGGGAATTTATATTGACCGTTTCTTGCAAGGTGTGGAATTGAAAATGATTGACCAAATCGCCACCGAACAACAAGCGGATTGGACGGGCGTTTGGGCGGATGTACAATCACGCGCCATCAAACAATTTGAGGCGGATGTCCGACAAGCATTCAACGAACGATACCGCATCAAATCGATTTCGCAATCGGTGGACATTCAAAAAGTCATCGACACGACATCAACGACAACGGCGTCCGCACAACAACGTGGGTTCGCGTTGCAAATGAACACATCCGATGGTTCATATGTTGGGTCGAACATGTCGGAAATTTACATCCAAGATTTGTATTTGTATTCGGATTATGTTGGTTCGGTCACCTTGACCATATATGATTTGGACGACGGTTCAACGTTAAAAACAAAAACACAAACAATGGCGACGGGATGGAATACCGTTCGAATATTGGAATCATACCAGTCACGCAACATTTTCGTGTCGTATGACGCCACCAATATCAATTCGGTATCCCAAGATATCACAAAGTTGAAAACGGCGGTGAATTTTAACCAAAACAACGGTGATTTTGGATTGTATTATGATTACGGTGTCATTTGTTGCGGTGTTCAAATTAGTGGCGCGACATCCGACCCGTCGACGCCAACAACATTGACCAAGGGAAATGATGTGTTTGGTTTGTCGGGAACATTTGGTTTGGTTTGCAAATGGGATTCGTTGGTGTGTCGAAATTTAAAAACGTTTGAAACGGCGTTCGCGTATTGCTTGGGAATTGAATTGATGAACGAACGTTTGTATTCATCCCGATTGAATGAATACACGGTATTTGACCGCGAACAATCCGCGGAATTGAAACAATTGTATTTGACCAAATATCGCGGTGGTGTATTGGACGAAATCGAATATGATGGGTTGTTGACACAATCGGTTTTGGGGGTCAACATGGACAAACACGATTGTTGTATCGAATGCGATTCCGACTTGACATTCGCCGAATCACGATTGTAAATTGGCGGAATTCCAATCAAATATCGACGACGTCATCATCGACATTGAAAAAAAGGTGTTGAAAGATTTTGGATTCCAAGGGATGCAAAGGGTTTTGAACGATGTGACCGCGGGCATTTTGCGAACCATGAAACGACGAATTCACCGTGATGGAATGGATGGATTCGAACAACAAATTGGTGGCGGGAAATATTCAACCCATCCCGCGTATTTCAACCCAAAGGATGGTTCGGTGGTCATTGGCAAAGCTAACAAAGGGAAAACGGGCAAAACAACGTTCCAAAACGGCAAAAAACACAAAACACGGTATTATTCCCGAGGATACAAGGAATGGCGTTCGGTGAACAAAAAAATCACCAACAAAGTCAATTTGGAATTCAAAGGTGATTTGCGCCGTGGGTTGACGTTTCAAAAATCCCGATACAATGTGTTTCAAATCGGATTTTCCAACATATCATCCATCGACAAGGCGAACGGATTGGAAAAAAAATACGGTCAACAAATTTGGACGGTTGGCGTTCGGGAAAATAAAACAATCGACGAAACATTAAAGATATACACAAAATGAGTAAATTTGGGGACATAATATCGTTCATTAACACGACGTTGAAATCGGAACAATTTGGTTCCGCAAGATTTCAAAAAGGTACATTTAACGATTCCATTGCGGAATTGGTCAAGGTATCCGACACGGGGGAAACAATGCCATGCGTTGTGTCCAACACGGGAACCACAACAAAATTGACCATTGACGACACGAAACCGTTTCAATTGTACCATCGGATGTTGGGGTCATCGTATGAATTGGTTGATGATGATTTCGGATTCCGCACACGTCGAACAACGGCAAACATGACCGTGGTTGTAATTGGTGACCGCGAACGATTGTCGTTGACAAAGGATGATATTATTTTGGGGTTATCCCTTGGGATGCCATTGGAAATACCCAACACGAACAAAACGGCATTGTCAATCGAGGCGTGCAATATAACACCACAAGCATATTTGACCGAATTTGTTGAAGTCTATGACCGCGAATACAACATCGAACAAAAGTTGTTGAAACCGCAAACAATCATGGTGGCGTTGGATTACACCATCACCATGGACATCAAACAAGGGTGCGTCACTATATGCAACTAATGAATTCATGAATCAAAAAATCATATTAATATGAAAAATTTATTAAACCCATTGCAAATGTTGGAACGTACATTGTATTATCCAACATGCGCATCAACCGTTCCCGACCCATCATGTTCGGATTGTCCGACAAAAGAATTGGGCGACGTTCGTTCGGTTTTCTTTTTGAAGGAAAATTCACCATTCACAGACATCACCGACCAATCGGAGTGGGAAACAAAAATCAACGCGGGTGACCTTGTTGTGTTCCCATACACGCGTGGAACCGTTGAATGTACGCCATTGGAATCAAATGGTTTTGGTGACCAAATCACCACCACCGATGGATATGACTATGTGTTGAATGGCGAGGAACCACAATACCAAAACAATTGGGCATTTTGGAACGCGATAAAAAATTCCCAAATTTACAAAGCGGGATATCGAACCGAAACACAAGTCCATTTGAGTGACAACACCGCGCGAGTTCAACCAATGAACCCCGTGGGTGACGACAAAAAAGGTCAAGTCAATTGGAAATTTACCGTGAAATGGTCGCAAGAAGATTTGGTACGACCATATGACGCGCCAAATTCAATATTCAATCAATGTTTGAATGTTCAATCATAATTAAATCGGGGCGGTGTAATATCCGCCCCATTAATTTGACAAAATGAGTTTTTGCGACAACCAACCACCAACATGTGATATTTGTTTTGAACAAACCATCACCGATTGTGATTTCACATTCACAACGGGATTGGCGGATGGGTCGTATTTTTTCACCGTGATTGACAAGTTCGGCAAGGGTCGGACATTTCAATATACGGTTTCGGGTGGCGAAATGACATTGGACAAAACAGATTTCCCCGACGGGTTTTTCAATTCCTATTCGGGCAAATACGAAATGTTTGCGCATACCACATCCACCGCGTACACACGGTTGGAAATGACCATCGAGGGGTCAACATATCAATGTATAATATTTGACACAACATCAAATTGTTGTAATTAAAACAAACAAGAATGGCAAATCTAATTGTAAAGGACGGACAAGGGGCGGAAAAGGAAATCGAATACACGGGCGCGGGAACCACGGGTGACCCGTTATTGGGAAAAACAATTCCCAAATTGTTGAACCCCGACGGGACATATTCCGAAGATTTGGCGCAAAAATTGGCGTTCTCAACAAACACATTGTTGACCAATGGTCAAACATATGATTCCACCGTTTTGTCATTGGTGGGATATACACAAGTCCAAACCGATGTTTTGTCGGATAAAAATGGAACCATCACAATTGATTTCATCCGCGATGCGGGCGGTACGGATATTTTGCGAACATTGACAATTCCATACGTTGGTGGGTCGGGGTTCAAATTATTTTCCGCACCCGCGTTCACGCCATATGTTCGATATAGATTCACATGTGACGAGGCGGGGCAATCGGATTTCTATTTTGACACCAAGGTCATGACGTGTGCGTTGTCGGGTCAAGTGTTAGGATTGACCGATTTTATTTCGCCATCCATGGTGGCGAATCTTGGTAGAAATTTGATTGTTGGTCAAAATGATTCGGGCGCATACAAAAATGTCCAAATAAGTGGGTCAAATCAATTGAAAGTTGATGTTTCGTCGCCAAAAACATCGTTTGATGAATTGCCAATCGCGGAATTGACACCCGTGACGCAATTGACGTTCCCGTACAATGTCAACACCGATTTGGTATCGGTCACCACCGCAAACGATGGAACGGTGACGCAAGGTGACAACATGGCGATTTTGCAAACATCCGTGACGGCGAATGGTTCCGCCAATGTTGAATCATTGTCAACGATTCCATTTCGCGCGGGTCAAGGTGTTTTGACAAGGTTTTCCGCATTATTTACCGACAACGCACCAAACGATGCAAATTCAATTCAAGGGATTGGAATTGGCGATGATACCGATGGATATGGATTTTTGTTTGCGGGCGATGATTTCGCGATTGGTTATCGAACCGACGGCGTCCAAGTAAACACATTACAATCCACATGGAACGTTGATGTGATGGATGGTACGGGTTCCGCGTCAAATCCGTCGGGAATGCTACTTGACCCAACCAAAGGGAATGTGTATCAAATTTCGTATGGTTCGGGATTTGGAAATGTCAATTTTTCCATTGAATCCGAAGAAACGGGCGATTTGGTGTTGGTGCATGTGTTGAAATATGGGAATTCGAACACGGTTCCGTCGATATACAATGCGGTGTTGCCATTACGCGCAGAGGTGAACAACGGGGGTGACACACAAAATTATACAATGAAGGTGGCGTCAATGTCGGGTTTCATTGAAGGTGAAAACAAACCAACGGGGGCAATCAACGCGTATGAAAATTCGAAATCAATTGGTGGGACGGAAACGTCAATTTTTTCATTGCAAAACAAATCCACATTCCAATCAAAAACCAACAAAATCAACGCGATTTTGAAATCAATATCCGTCGTAAATGACACCAATGGGGTTGGAACATTTCGAATTTGGGAGGACGCGACATTGGGCGGTTCGCCATCATACACGGACATATCAACAAACACATCCGTGATGGCGGTTGATGTCGCGGGAACCACACGAACGGGTGGGAAATTATTGTGGGCGGGCGCCGTTGGAAAAGACAACGGACAAACCATTGATTTGACCGATTTGAATATCACATTAAGACCAAACAAAACAAACACATTGACAACGGAGGGGGGGGGAGCGGGGGGGGGGGGGGGGGGGGGGGGGGGGGGGGGGGGGGGGGGG
>JAAHTH010001249.1_pt1 | contig 22885 bp, 11 predicted proteins | sample 6116091 | NCBI WGS metagenome assembly JAAHTH01 (sample SAMN13939990, study PRJNA603662) | sponge metagenome | isolation source: marine sponge | host: Mycale hentscheli | place: New Zealand | collected 2006 | reverse complement strand
CCCCCCCCCCCCCCCCCCCCCCCCCCGCCCCCCCCCCCCCCCCCCTCCGCGCCCCTCTGGAGTCGATCGGCCGCGACAGAAAGAGATCGTCGAGGCCGTGGAGCGGCTAAATCGCATTGCGATGGTTGAAGATTACGACCCGGAAATTGAGACCAAAATCTCACAGTACGAATTGGCATTCAAAATGCAAATGTCGGTTCCCGAGTTGGCAGATATTTCGGATGAGCCTCAGAGTATCTTAGACCTTTACGGTACGCAGGGGGCGGACGGCAGTTTCGCGGCTAATTGTTTACTGGCGCGAAGGCTGGCGGAGCGAGGAGTTCGGTTCATTCAGCTGTACCATCGTGGTTGGGACCATCACGGTGGGATCAAGGACGGTATTAAAGTAACCTCAAAATTGGTGGATCAAGGATCGGCGGCGCTGGTGAAAGACCTTAAGCAGCGCGGAATGCTGGATGATACGTTAATTATCTGGGGAGGCGAATTTGGCCGAACCCCGATGGCTCAGGGGAATGGACGCGATCACCACATCAAAGGCTTTTCCTGCTGGATGGCAGGTGGGGGTATCAAACCGGGAATTACTTATGGCTCTACGGATGAGCTTGGTTATGCAGCGGAAGAGAATCCATTCCACGTTCATGATTTACATGCCACGATGTTGCATCAGTTTGGTTTGGATCACACGCGGCTGACGTATCGTTACCGAGGACGGGACTTTAGGCTCACGGACGTTGCCGGAAATGTGGTTCGGGACATTCTGGCCTAAATCCAGCCCAGTGACTCCGATTCAGGATCCCGCAGGTTGGATTCCGCAGTTTGGATTCCGGTAATTCCCGACAAAGTTCTTAATGGGAGCTATTTGCCCGTTTCTTCCCACCAGCCCTGAGGTGGCTTGAAGTCGAGCTTTAAGAATTGGGAATGCTGGCGTTCAAGAGACGGTTTTTGTCTGTCTCGAATGTTGATTTTTTCTTTGTTTTGTTTCTCGAGGTCGAAATTTGGATTTGGCGTAGGTTGCCGTGCATCCATTTCGGCGATCCAGCTTTTTAATTCCCGCGTTAGGCTTTCCTGGATTTGCGGGTGCTGTTCAATGACGTTATGGGTTTCTGAAATATCGCCTTCGATATCGTACAGTTCGTAACGCTGGTCTTCCAGATAATGAATTAATTTCCATTTGCCACGCGTAATGATTGAGGAAGGCTCGCCACCCTGATTCCCGTAGTGAGGGTAATGCCAAAACAGTGGTCGTGCTGGGAGCGTTTGCCCCTTTAGTAGCGGAACTAAACTAAGGCCATCAAGATGTTGGTTGGGGCGGAGGGGGAGTCCAGCCAGCTCTAAAAGAGTTGGATACAAGTCGGTGCCGATGACTGGTGTGTCGCATTGTTGGCCCGCGGTAGCCGACCCCGGCCATTTGATATAAAACGGTTCGCGTATGCCGCCTTCCCACTGGCGTCCCTTGCCGCCACGGAGAGGTAGGTTGGATGTCGCTTTTCCGTCACCCGCGGAAACTCCTCCGTTGTCTGATGTGAAAACTACGATCGTGTTATCAGATAGCTTTAGGCGGTCAAGTGTCGAGAGAACCATTCCGACGGCGTCGTCCATTGATTCAACCATCCCTGCATAGAGAGGATTATCTTGGACTTGCCTTACTGGAGTCGTTCGGTCAATTAGGAAACGAGAATCCGGAGCTAAGTTTTGCTGGGAAGCTTTGTCGCGGTATTTTTTCCAAAGTTGTTCAGTTGTTTGAATAGGCCCATGAACTGAATAAAAGGAGAGGTAGGCAAGAAACGGTTCGTCTTTATGTCGTTCGATAAATTTCACCGTTTCCCGTCCTAATCGAAGGGGGAGCAGTTCGCCTTTGGGGCCGCTTTCCATCTCTGGATTACTGTACGGGGAAAAATATCCTCCCGGCGGTGAACCGCGGTGGTGACCTCCAATATTAAATTCAAACCCATGGTCAGTCGGCAGGGATCCCTCGCCGCCAAGATGCCATTTGCCGGCAAAAAAGGTTCGGTATCCCGCAGCTTGAAAAGCCTCGGCGAGCGTTTCATCGTCTGCCGGTAACTGGTGGTTGTATGTCGCTGGAAGTAGTTTCGTATTCCGTTTCCATTGCGTACCTTCCGCCGCACCGATCCAGTCAGTAATATCTAGACGCGCAGGGTACTTTCCGGTCATAAGACTCGCCCGCGATGGACTGCATACCTGACAGGTTGCGTAGCCCCGGGTGAACTTCATGCCCTCATTAGCGATTCGGTCAATGTGAGGACTCTCGTAAAAAGTACTTCCCTCATTGCTTAAATCTCGCCAGCCGAGATCGTCTGCGAGAATAAAAACGACATTCGGTGGATTGTCTTCAGCTCCATCGTAGTATCCTTTTAGCGGTTCGATTTCAAATGCAAAGGCCAGCAGTATAATCGCGGCAATCTGCGATGTGTTTCGGAAGTTCATTGTGAGAAGCCTGAGTTCGAAGATAAAACGGGTGACCGAAAGTTCGTGTCCTTCAAGAGCCAAGCGGCGTTGGTCACGCAAAATATTTATAAACGCTGAAGCATTGAAATTCCATTAACTTAGTTAGCCATCCCAGACTAAAATAGATTTACAGCCACGAAGTATTTGTGGCGGCCGCCGGCAACTAGTAATCGTCGATGGAAGGGCCATCTTTGTTGTCTTGGATGATGGCCGAGGTGCTCTTTGGTGGTAAGGTAGAACTGCCTGCAAAAAAAAAGCTCATCGGTGAGCGATGAGCTTTGTATCTTTCAGTTGTCTTGCCAGCTACACGTCGACTTCATCTTTCGATGGGCTCACAACACGACCCATGTAATACCCACATGTGGGGCAAACGACGTGAGTCGGTGTCGTTGTGCTGCATTTGGGGCACAATGTAAGCGGGCGAGGTTTGATTCCATCGTTCGCTCGGCGTTTGCCGGAACGGGAATTCGAATGTTTTCTCTTTGGAACAGCCATGATCTCTACCTGACGGAGGGTCTTGTGTGCGACTTTGATTCGAAATTTTAGCGACCGATTTATTATCGCTCAACGCCTGATTTCGGTTTTGTGGATGAAAAACCCCGCTTTTTCTCCGGCGAGGCAGTTTCAAGCAGAACCAGTTTCTGCTTGAAAGATACTAGGTTGGTATCGTTAGAACACGGTTTTTACCGTGTAAAACAGGTTCCAACCCTGTGTCCACCTCAATAAATCGACTAACCAAGGCTTTTAATCCAAATTACGTTGTCATTTTTAGCGGAATAAAGCGGCGTTTTCGAAATATCTCGTCTTAAAAAAAATTCCCCGTTGCGATAGCCAACTTTGAGTCGGTGGCGTGGGTGCTAGCTTGGTTTGTGGGTGAGCGTGCTTTCTTGGGTGCCGGAGCCTCGCTACGAAACTGCTGGAAAACCGCGGGAACCGCCCATTTGAATGTTTCGCGGCAAGGGAAATGGTGGCCAGGGATGTGGGAACGAATAGTTTGGTAAACTTTGTGGATTATCGCAAGTTTGCGGGGTGTGACGACGATAAGTACTTTTGTTGGTTCCGAGATGATTCAACTGCGCTTTTTGTGCGGCGGATCATCAAAGGACAGAACCGGGGGGTTCGATGGCAGACCGAAGTAGTTTGCCAAAAGCGTATTCGTGGCTTGCTGCGAGCCACGAAGCGTTTTTTTTCGAACAAACATCAGGATCGTTCCGATGAGTTTCAGCCCCTCGAAAATCTTATTCTGCTCGCTTTTGGTTGCGATTGTTGTCTCAGGATGCACGCCAACCAAGCCCATCTATTTCAATGATGTAGGTGATCTTTCGCATTACGTTGAGCAGGCAACGTCAGTTGAGTATCCCGACGTAGCGGTTTCAACGCTCGATGAGGTGACTCAGGCTCACCGGCCGATCACGGTGATGGATCCCGATTTCGATTCCTACGAAGATATTTCTCTTGAAGACGCTGTCGCTTATTCGCTGGCCAATTCTAAAGTTGTTAGGGGTTATGGTACGCCGGCATTGCAATCGACACGAGTCTTGCCTGGTCAGGATAGCTTGGCGGTAAACCCGGGAGTCGCAGCCACGTCCTATGATATTGCGATTCGAGAAACAGAACCTGGTTTCATTGGCCAGCCTGGGCAAATTGGTAATCCATCGAGCCTCTCGACTAACGGTGGTTTGGATGTCAATCAGGGTGTTGAGGCGGCACTCGCCGATTTTGATGCACAGCTAACCAGTAGTATCAATTACGCTAAATCAGATATCCCTAGAAATAGTATTCCCTCGAGTCCTCTGAATAGTCCAATTTTCCAGCAAGATCAGGTTTCATGGCAATCTGAAATCGGCAAAAAGACGGCTGGCGGAACACAAGTATTTTTCCGCAACGTCAATCAATATACCGCGAATAATAACCCTCTACTGGCAACGGGCGGCCTACAGGTTCTCGACAGTTTCTATCAGACCAGCTTTGAAGCAGAGATTCGTCAGCCATTGCTTCGTGGGCGAGGTGCATTCATCAATCGAATGCCGATCGTGATTTCTCGGATCGGGACTGATCAACAGATTGCCAATATCGAGTCAACGCTCCAAAACAAAGTCACTAATATCGAAATTCGTTATTGGGAGCTTTATTGTGCCTATCGGCGATTCGAAGCTGCGAAGACTGGTCGCAAGGCCGCCTTAGAGACTTGGCGGATCGTTAAAGATCAATTTGACGAAGGCTCCGAAGTTAATATTCAGCAGGTGGCCCAGGCGAGCGGGCAGTACCACTTGTTTGATTCTCAGGTCATTGACAGTTTTAACAATCTTCTCAATGTCGAAGGTCAGCTAAGATATTTACTTGGCTGGGCTTCGACTGACGGTCGCTTTTTACGCCCCACAGATGAACCCGTGATGGCTCCGATCGAGTTCGATTGGGAATCTTCACTGGCCGAGGCGTTGACCTATCGACCAGAACTACGTCAAGAAAGATGGGAAGTAAAGAAGAAGGAACTTGCATTAGCCTACTCTAAGAACAGTTTGCTGCCTGAGCTAAATGTATCGATGGTTTATCGGTGGTTAGGTTTGGGAAATCAATTTGGTGTTAACTCAAATAATAGCCAGCCTTTCCCGAGTGCTGACAGCGGAGCACTGAACGAGCTCTACGGTGGTAATTTTCAGGAGGTGCAATTTGGAGGAACCTTTGCGATGCCAGTTGGTTATCGCAGAGAGCTGGCCAATGTTCGCAACGCACAGCTAAAATTGGCACGAGAGATCGCCCGTGTCGAAGACATGGAATTGGATGTTACAAAAGAGCTGAGCGAGGCGATGCGAGCTCTGGCGGCGAATCAAATGGTCATGCAGGCGTCCTTCAATCAGTGGAAAGATACCACGGTAGAAGAGGCTCACTTTATTCGGCTGCAAGATGCGGGTGTGGAAACACTCGACGTTGCTTTGGAAGCTCAACGCCGACGAGCTCAGGCTGAAGACACTTTCTACACTGCACTTTGTGAGTACAACAAAGTAATTGCTCTGATTCATCGTCGCAAAGGAACTATTCTCGCCTACAGCGGGATTAGCTTTAGCGAAGGCCCATGGCCAGGCAAGGCTTACAGCGACGCCGACGAGCATGCTCGAAGACGCGGAGCAAGTCGCGAAATTGACTATGGATGGACACGACCTCAGGTCATCAGCCGGGGAGAAGATTGGCCAACAGGGGATAACGTTGGAGGAGCTCCGCGGGTTGGAACCGACAATCAAAGTGGCGCAGCAGACGGAATGCAAGGCACCGCTGGAGTGAGGTCGCTCAATGAACCAGCATTCGATGAAGTAAATTTTGACGAAGTGAATTTTGAGAGTGAGTTCCCCTTGTTTGAGCAATCTGAGCCACGTTACCGAATTCCTGATCAGGGGTCCAATTCGGGACTTAAGCAGAACAGGCAAGTGTCTGAAGTGTCGCCGGTAAAGGAAGCGGTGGGCGGGACTCAAGTCGTAAAACAGGTGGGTTATCAAGAGGAGATTCCAATTGTCCAAGCGGACAATTGGAGAAAAGAGTTGGGAGCGATTGGAATGAAGAGGCTTCGGTCGGGCAATTCAGGTGCAAGTCAGCCATCGGTTGACACTACACCTCGCCCTTCCAAACGGTTGGTGAAGCCGGCTTCGATCCCGTTGAGGCTAAATGCATCAACGGAATCGGCAGCAAATAGCAACCGGTTGAATTGGGAGAAGTTTGGCTTGGATCGCCCGGAGACGACGTCTCAGCGGTCGACGGCCAAGATCAAGTTAAATTGAATTGTTGAACTGATCCGGGTTTTGAGTTTCGTTAAAATTTTTGATTTTACTCAATTGAAAATTGAATATCCGCCAGATAGATACAGAGTCATTTTATGAAACGCTCAATTTTGATAATCTTTGTGACCACATTGAGTGTGGGTAGCCTTGGCTGCAGTATGTGTTGCGGGCCATTCGATTACGATTATCCCGTCTATGGTGGGAAATTTGAGCGAGTTGATTCGAGCTATGGTCGAGTCGGTTCAATTTTTTCCGATCCAAATGCACCTGACAAAGGCCTCAGTCCGGATTCGAATCTCGAACCACAGCCAAGTAATAGCAAAGGTCGTCGCTTCGAAGAGTTGCCCCCGCCAAAAGAAGTGATTGATTCATTTCGGGAAAAACAAACAAGTGCAGAGATGAGCGATCTGGATGTCGATGAGTTCTGGGTTTCTGAGCCTTTGCGAATCGAAAAGTGATTCGCTAAACTGCGCGACTGTGAGCGGCGGAGTGTATTTTGGGGCCTTGCGCTATTCCCGAAGCAAGACGGTCGCCATGCCGAGAAAAGGTTGATAAATAATCGTTGCCCGGGGAATCGCGACGTTGGGATTCTAGGCCTGAACATTCTCTTGACTCCTTGTTGGTTTCTTTTCCCAAGGAGTAATGCCATCGCAGAATAATGAGATGGCTTCTAAATGATACGCTGCTAACTGTGTCACCTGATTCTCTGTCATGGCGCGTTGAGAGCAAGCTTTCCGTATTTCACTAGATTGAATGAATTTGTTGTAACTCTCGCATTGAGAGCTTAGGATGTCGGATGCCATCGAAGGTGCCCGATTGAAATTCCAAAAGAGCTTGAGGAATAAATGTTTGGACGTAAATATTGTGTGTTAGTGCTGGTTGCCACAGCGGCGTTATTGGGTAGCGATGTTTCTTTCAGTGCGTCATGCGTGCAAGTTTCCGAGCAAATAAAATCGAAGCCCAACATTCTTTTTATAGCAATCGACGATCAAAATGATTGGATTGGCTGTTTGGAAGGGCATCCTCAAGTAAAAACTCCAAATATCGACCGATTGGCGCAGCAGGGAACTTTGTTTTCCAATGCACATTGCCAGTCCCCTCTCTGTAATCCGTCTCGAACGAGTTTGATGACGGGGCTTCGTCCGTCTTCGACAGGAATCTATGGCCTGGCACCCTGGATCAAGAGTTTGCCCGAATTTAAAGATTGTGAAACGCTGCCACAGTATTTTTCAAATCGGGGATATACGACCTACACGACTGGAAAAATTTATCACGGAAGAAATGGAAGAAAAAAGACGGACACTGAATTTGATGTTATTGGTACTGCGTCTAGTGTAGGTGCACGACCGAAGGCCAAGCTGGTAGATACTCCCTCTGGTCATGGCCTGGTCGACTGGGGTGTGTTCCCGCATGAAGACGAGGACAAAGGAGATTGGAAGGTAGCGGACTGGGCTATTAAGACACTTGAGGGGCCGCTGTCGGAGAGCAAGGACGATCCATTCTTTTTGTCAGTCGGGTTTTTTCTCCCGCATGTGCCCTGTTATGCAACTCAAAAGTGGTTCGACCTGTATCCAGAGAATGAGTTAGTTTTACCTCCAATTCAATTAGGGGATCGTCAGGATACCCCCAATTTTTCATGGTATCTCCACTGGAAATTACCAGAGCCTAGATTGAAATTTTTAACGGAGTCCAATCAACTTGCGAATATTACCCGCTCTTATCTGGCGAGCACAAGTTTTGTCGATAGTCAGGTTGGGCGTGTTTTAACTGCCTTGGAAAAGAGTGGGCGAGCTGAAAATACAATTGTGGTTTTGTGGTCGGATCACGGATTCCATCTCGGTGAAAAAGAGATTACCGGTAAAAATACTTTGTGGGAGGAGTCGACGAGAGTTCCTTTGATTTTTGCCGGGCCGGGGGTTACCAAAGGGGCGAACTGTCGAGAACCAGTGGAGTTGCTGGATATCTACCCTACCCTGTTGGAACTTTGTAAGTTTCCTGCGAAGCGAACGCTCGAAGGGCATAGCCTTGCTCCGCAACTTGTCGATTCGAATCAGAAGCGAGACTTTCCAGCGATCACCACCCACAACCACGATAACCATTCGGTAAGATCCGTGCGTTACCGCTTCATTCAATATGCTGATGGTTCAGAAGAGTTTTATGATCTTCAATCCGACCCAAATGAATGGGTCAACTTAGCGAGTCGCAGCGAGTTGAATTCTTTGATTGAGAGTCATCGAAAATTCCTCCCAGATGAGAATCGCCGTCCCGCTCCCGGTAGTGCAAAACGGATTCTCGAACGAATCAATGGTAAAATCATTTGGGAAGGTGAGGAAATAAAGCCGGGAGCTGCGGTTCCTGAGCTTTAAGGGGTTGTCGGTGCCTCAGAGTATTTCACTCGTTGATCAGCAGGTTGACGATTCGGCAGGCGTGGCCTTTGCTGCGAGGGTCTTTCGTAGGAGCAACGCGGACGACCAATTGATGTGTGCCGGTCGGCAGTTCACTTTCTAGAACGTGCACCCAGGGGATGTGAAGACCACCGCTCCATCGAGTGAATAGATTCAGCGGTTTGAATTCCGAGTTGTCGATTGAGTATTCGACGGTGCCTGCATCGGGACCCGCGGCAACAAATAGCCCGACGGCGCGACCCTGGAAGTCCAGAGAAAATTGATCGCCCGGTTGGGTGCCGACCAGCATGGGGACATTGTGGAATCCGGCTCTTACCCCGCCGCCGAGATTGTTGGCGCGGGGGTCACAGGAATCTTCGATTTTGAATCCATCCATTTCCTTTGCTTCCTTTAGGCTGACCATTTTGCCCTGATCGTAGCTGTACTGATTGAGGGGCTCAGGAAGAGAGTGAGGGGTCGGCTGATGGTCGGCGGGTTGCGGTTCAGCCCACGCCTTGTTCAATAGTCGCCGAATCGAAGATGCATAAACGGTGTGTCCAAACTTAGAGGGATGGCAGTTTTTGAAATCGTTTTTCCAGTCAAATTGCTGGCCGTTCATGCGCTCTGTAATTTCACGAGCTAAATGGAGCGATGGAATGTTGTAATGTTGGGCGACTTGTTCGTGTTGTTGAATTACTTGAGGAATAACGCCGCGACGATAATCCGCTACATGCGCGGGATCCACGAAATGCATCATCACGATATCGATGTTAGGGTTTTGAGTTCTGGCGTGACGGACAATTCCCTCCATTCCACGGGTCATCTCAATTGGCTTTCTTGAGTTATGCAAGTCGTTTACGGCGGCCTCTTCGAATAGCAAATCGACGTCACCCTTAGCGAACACGTCTCGAAGCAAGCGGAACGAACCCGGGACGGACCCCGTCGAGGAAATTCCTGCATCGATGAATTCAAACTTTGTCTCGGGAAATTTTTGTTGCAGATATTTACAAATCAGATCGCGCCAACCATTCATCGTGGTGATGGAGCCACCGAGGAAAACGACGCGGCCTGTTTTTTGACTTTCAAATTTTTCGCGGCAATTGTTGAGTGATCCGCGAATTTCAAAATAGTCCTTATTCTTTGGTAGCGTCGTTCCAAATCGCTCCATGAAATCTGCGGCTCGAATCGGATCGGGATGGTTGAAATGGTGTCCCCCCGAATTTTCCGTGCCCTCTTCGACTTTAATAATCTCGATTGTCCCGCCCAATTTTCGATACCTTTCTGCCAGCACTAAGGTGTTTTCACTTGGCGGAACGATGACGTCATTCATTGAGACAATGTGTAAAATCGGGATGTCGTTTTTGGCCACGGGGGCAAGGATGTCGATTGGGTTTCGTTTAAAGTCTTTGGCGGTTTCTTCTGTGAGTCCGTATTCTGTCAAACAGGTTTGCCAGGTTGGGGCGTGCCCCCGGCCAATTCCTTTACCGCCCGGCCAGCTTGCAATATCACCAACCGGTGTGTCGCAGTAAATGCAGGCGGTGCGTTCAGGCCAACGAGAGGCAAATTGATAAACGAAAAGACCTCCTCGGCTGACACCTTCGAGTACGCATTTTTTAGCTAACCCGTTGGTCGTTAAGTGTTGATAAAAATTGTTCCAAACTTCCATCGCTTTGGGGCTGCCCAGCAAGCCGTTGGTGTTGACATAAGCGATATGAAAGCCGCGAGTGAGAAGAATTAAGTCAGCTTCGGCATGAAACCCTGGGAACCTGGCTCGCCAGACCCAGGGGTTTCCCGGAGCTGGCGTTTTAGGAGAGACGACATAGGCATCTCGGTTTTCGAACTTAAAATCGGTCTTATTGAATCCATTCCACTCGCTGACTTTGCCTTCCCAGACGGGAGCAACAAGGCGTTTTTCTTCGGTTTGTGCGGAGCAGGAGGAGTGTGTCGTCAGCCCCAAAAACAGAACAACGGAAACCGCGATCGTAATGCGTTTGATAAAATTCGATTTCATATTTACCGACTCGATTTGTTTTATTTAGCGAGGTAAGTTGTGGTTTGGGGGGCGACGCCGTTATTTTAGTTGAATGAAATGGTGCCGTGCAATGGAAGCAGTTCTTGCGATTCTTTTCCGTAGAACTTAATCGTCAAGAATCTTTTTTGCTTTTTGAAGGAATTCAATTTCTTGTTTGAGGCCGTGCCTCTGAGAAAAGCTGATTAAATTGTCGATTCGTTTGACCGGATCTGCTTGAGTCGCAAAGATGATTTTTGCGTGGCATTCCGGGCACAGATGGACCGGTTGGCTGTCGGATTCCTGGAGGCTGTTGCTGCCCTGCATATTGCAGGCGTATCGGGTGCAATGTTTGATTGAAAACATGTGCCCCGTCTCGTGTGTGGCTAGTTTGCAGGTGCGTTCAAGGCAGCGACGGAATGACTCGGCGTCGTTGGCCGGGTCACCAAAGCGGGATAGGGACCAGACTCCGACTCGCTCTCGAAATGATGCGTACCCAAAAACAAAATTCCAGCCATCGCCAGGCCATAAATCTGACGCCGTAAAGGCGATCAGGGCAAATGCATCTGCGGGGAGTTTTGGGGCGAGTTGTTTCTCAAGTAGGTAAGAAGTCAACAACTGGTGGTTGCCCTGCGCCGGGTGAATTCTCTTTGCGGTCGCAGGGATGTCCTTTTCAGATTGAGGATCGAGTACCTTCACCGGGCAGCTGAAATAAATGGACAGGTATTCCGAACTAAGTTTGATGATCTCTTGTTGGCTGGCATCGAATTTGCCAATTGGCTGAACGTAGAGCGTATGCCTGCTGGGTGTGAGCGTGAGTGGGCGACTTCGTAGGTACTCTGAAAATGACTGGCCAGATTCTTTTTGATGGGCCAGCCATTGGCCGGGTTGAGGATCTCCGAGCACCTTATTAATTGGCTTAAGCTGTTTCGTTGTCTTTTTAAGCGCTGAAATGCTGAGCGGGCGAAAATCTGGTTGCCGGTCTGGCTGGTATGCATCTGCCGAAATTGGAAAGCATGCGATCCAGGCTAATAAAACGCAGAACAATGGAATCTTAAAACTGGGTTGGGGAAGGAAGTGCTGCATGTTTTCTCGATTGCTAAAATCAGAAAATAAGCGATTCTCAGTTTGAACCAGCGATCGCTGAATTCAAGCTAGTTCTATGTTAGCAAATCGATCGACTCGGGTGGTAAACATGTACACCTGTTCCCCGTGTTGCGCTAAAAAAAAACACCGTCGGAAGAACCCGACAGTGTTTGGTGGTTTTAATTCGCGGAGAATTAAGCGTTTTGCAACGCTTCTTTCATTTTCCGTCGTTCGTCGATAATGTCTTCTTGAACGTTGCGTGGTACCGGGCGATAACCTCGCAGTTCCATCGTGAAGGTCGCCTGACCCTGTGACATGGACCGAAGATCGGTTGCGTATCCAAAGGTCTCGCTCAGAGGAATTTCGCAACAGATCAAGACCGAGCCATCAGGTTTGATGTCGGTAGATTCCATGATGCCTCGTCGTGACGTCAAGTCACCTACGATCGAGCCTTGTGCGGGCTCGGGGCACTCAATTTCGCAAAACATAACCGGTTCCAAAATCTGCGGCTTGGTCTTGGTCATGTACTCGCGGAACATGCCACGTGCAGCTGCTTGGAAAGCCATTTCCGAACTATCAACATCGTGATAGGAACCATCTGCGAGCATCATTCGCATGCCGACGACCGGGTACTCTGCAAGAACGCCTTTGCCGATTGACTGACGCATTCCTTTTTCCACAGCTGGAATAAACTGTTTCGGAATTCGACCACTGACGATCTTGTCCTCGAATAGGAAGTTGTCAACGACGTCAGGATTACTTTCGTCCTTGGCGAACTCTTCTTCATCCAGCGGTTCGATCCAGCCTTTAATGTGAGCGAATTGTCCGGAGCCACCCGATTGTTTCTTGTGTTTGTAATCAAATTCAGCCTTGAGCGTCGGTTGTTCGCGGTAGCTAACTTTCGGAGCACCAACTTCGACTTCAAGACCGTATTCACGTCGAATTCGTTCAACGTACACATCGAGATGAAGTTCACCCATTCCAGAAATGATGACTTCTGCGGTTTCTTCATCGGTTGAAACGCGGAAGGTTGGGTCTTCTTTTCTGAACCGTTGAAGTGCCTTACCAAGTTTTTCACTTGCTCCCCGGTCAGCCGGTGCGATCGCAACCGAGATAACGGGGTCTGGAACAAACATGTTTTCCAGCGAGCAATATTTAGGTGTTTCCGAGTAGGTATCACCTGAAGCACAGTCGATTCCCATGACTGCGACAATATCACCGGCGAACGCCTGGTCGATTTCTTCTCGCTTGTCCGAGTGCATGCGAACAATTCGGCTGAAACGTTCCTTGCGACTGGTTCGCTGGTTGAAGTAAGTACCGCCTTTTTTAACAGTACCTTGATAGATTCTCATGAAGGTAAGCTGGCCGAAAGGATCTTCTACGATCTTGAAAGCCATACCGACAAGTGGCTTGGTTTTATCAGGCTCAAGCGGGAAGTCTTCGTCTGGATTGTCCCATTGCTTCGCCGAGATTTTTCTTTCCAACGGATTGGGAAGGTAGCGAACGATCGCGTCCACAAGTGGTTGAACGGCTTTGTTTTTGAACGCAGTTCCCATGAATAGAGGTGTAAAGCTTTGAGCTTTAATTGCGGCGGCGGCGACCGTGTAGATCAACTCTTTGGATACTTCTTCTTCCGATAGAAGCAATTCCATCATCTCATCGCTGTACATCGACAGGCCTTCCAAAAGTTCCTGCCGATACTTATTCGCATCGTCGACCATATCCGCTGGAATATCTTCTACGAGAACGGTCTCACCTTTGTCTCCATCGTTTCGGTAAGCCTTCATCTCAATCAGATCAACAACGCCATCAAAATTTTCACCAAGACCGATCGGTAGTTGGAAAAGAATAACTTCGACGCCGAGTTTTTCCCGCATTTGATCGGCGACTTTGAACGGGTCGGCACCCGTTCGATCCATTTTGTTAACAAAGGCTAGACGAGGAATACCGTACCGCTTCATCTGACGGTCGACGGTCAGCGATTGAGCTTGGACACCACCGACAGCACAGAGGACGAGTACCGCTCCGTCCAGAACGCGAAGGGATCGCTCTACTTCGACGGTAAAGTCAACGTGTCCTGGAGTATCGATCAAGTTAATTGTGTGTTCATTCCAGGTCACTTGAGTCGCGGCACTGGTAATGGTGATACCGCGTTCCTTTTCAAGTTCCATGTGATCCATCGTCGCGCCGTCACCACCGCCACGTACGTCTTCAATTTTGTGAATTCGTCCGCAATAAAAAAGGATCCGCTCACTGAGAGTCGTTTTTCCCGAATCAATGTGGGCTGAAATTCCGATGTTCCGATAGTTCTTCAGGTTCATCAATGCACCGTCAACAATTAACTTTATTCTTCGAATGAAACAGTTTGGCCGCTTCCGATAATCGGACCTTCCAGCCAGTCTGAGGCAACGCACCTCGGTGTCGTGTGTAGAGCAAATCGTAGTTTTGCGAATAAGCTATACAAAAATCTAGTTGGTGGGGTATAGGTTTATTCGACCTAATTCACCGAAAACTCCAACTAGACCGGCACACAGTTAATCTTCTGTGAAACAATCCGATTGGATGATTGGCGTTCAATCCAGCATGCAACTTTTTGCAGAGATTCCATAAAACACTCGGCATTTTAACTGCCGCTTGTTTTGATGGCTCAACGGCAGAAATTCTGCCGTCGCGTAATCTTAGTTAATCCAGTTTTGTCGGAAAGCCCAGTTTGCGGTTTTTTGGGGTTAAATTTGGGAGTTCAGCGAAGCCTGCAAGACTGATAACTAAATCTTATCGAACGTAAGCGTCCGCAAGGTTGCTGGCTCTTTCAAGTTTCGGCATGGACCAAGGTGGCTTTATGTTTCATTATTACGGGCTTAGTGGTGTTTTGGGTTGGGTTAGCCAAGGCTTGATCTGTTGTTATGAATCGTCGTATGAGCCGTTAATACGGACTCTCCATGAGGGCCTGATTTTTGAAGGTTCTCGAGCAGTTTTAATTCGGTTTAATATTAAAGCCCAGTTGTTGAGTTGGTCTCGTTTTCGTTCTTGAATGGACAAAAAACGGTCGCGGAACAATTTCGTTGATTGTGTTGTTCGCGTGATGGCTGATTTTTTCAGCCGTTTTGACTTTATCACGAACGAAATCGTGGGGACTTTCCTGGGGACTTAAAACTGCAAATTGTTACGCGAGATCGAGAATTCAGACTTGTGATTGCCGCCCTATTTATTGCCGCCATCCCGCAACTTTTGTTGATAATTGCAGTGCATACTGGTGCTTCGTTGGTGGCGTTGGGTCAATTGCTGCTTGCGACAGCTAGTTTCGCTTGGCTACGGATTCGTCAGCCACAGTTTCCCCCATCTAGCTCGGACTCAATCAGCTGTTTACTGAATTGAGAGTTAGCGGTTCCAGTTATCGGGGCGAGAATGCGGCGAGCTGTTTTTCAAATTGGGTTTGCCATTTTTGAAAGCTTCGCGACAATCGAAACCTCTCTCATGTCCAGTTTGTGGAAATCAATAATAATTGAGCGACAAGTTGGCTGGTTCTCACAGTGGAAGTGAGTTTCTCAGCGGTAACAAATTAACGGGTAGCATTGTGCAGCAGATCAAATTTATTAATTCACGACGATTCCGGCGGCTACGGTACAACATGTCAGCGGTTATGCTGCTGTTCATCTTTGGTTTCTCCTCGGTGGCAATTGGGCAGTCGAAGCAGGTTCCGGTCCCTGAGGCACCGGTCATTGAACCGGCGAGCGAAGAGGGCCAAGCTGCGATCCCGCAGTTTAAGTTTCCGGCCAATTTAAAATGTGAGATGATTGCGGCGGAACCGGATGTTGCCAATATCGTTGCCTTCCACCGTGACTATCAAGGAAACATCTACGTTTGCGAGACGTTCCGTCAGGGTAAAGGTGTTGAGGACAATCGCAATCACGCTAACTGGATGGATGAAGAGTTGGCGGCGCAGACTGTGCAGGACAGAATCGACTATGTCAGGAAATATATTCCGGATGCGGATCAGACCTATACCGCCAAGGACGATCGGATACGTTTGTTAAGGGATACCAACGGTAACGGAAAGCCAGATTCGATATCGGTATTTTCTGATCGTTATAACAAATTAGAAATGGGCACTGGTGCGGGTGTCCTTTCTTATCGGGGCAAGGTTTATTACACGTGCATCCCTGATTTGTTTGAGTTGCAAGATGCCGATGGTGACGGTGTGGCTGAGATTCGAAAATCGTTGCACACCGGATACGGTGTCCGTTACGCGTTTCGCGGCCACGACATGCACGGATTGATTGTGGGGCCTGACGGCAGGCTTTATTTCAGTATTGGAGATCGGGGATATAACCTTTCGCCCACAATTAAAGATCCAGCCTCAGGTGCAGTATTCAGGTGTGAACTGGATGGTAGTCAGTTAGAGGTCGTGGCAACGGGGCTTCGCAATCCGCAAGAGTTAGCGTTTGACGATTTCGGCAATCTGTTCTCTGGCGACAACAATTCAGACAGCGGTGACAAGGCTCGATGGGTTGAAATTATAGAGGGTGGTGATACTGGTTGGAGGATGTACTACCAGTATCAACAAGACCGCGGTCCCTTTAATCGCGAAAAGATTTGGTATCCCTATAACGAGGACACGCCAGCTTATATTATCCCACCCATTGCGAATATTTCAGATGGCCCTTCGGGGTTGGAGTATTACCCGGGAACGGGGTTCGGAGAAGATTTTCGCGGTCGGTTTTTCCTTTGCGATTTTCGGGGTGATGCCGCTCGAAGTGGGATTCGTTCGTGGCGTAACAAAGCCAAAGGGGCTTACTGGGAAGTTGTCGAAGATGAACAGCCGTTTTGGAATATGTTAGTCACGGATCTCGATTTTGGTTCGGACGGCAAGTTATACACCTCGGATTGGGTATTTGGCTGGAATGGAGAAAACAAAGGCCGGATTTATTCGTTCGCTGACCCAGAAGTTCAAAAGTCAGCCATCGTCAAACAGGTCGAGTCATTGTTAAAGCAGGGGCTACAGAATCAGCCCTTGGAAAACCTTAGGGTCTTAATTTCACATCCGGACCAGCGCGTGCGGATGGAGTCGCAGTTCGAGCTTGTCGAGCGAAGCGATTTGGCGACGCTTGAGTCGATTGCGCTGGATCCAAAAGCTGGCACTCTTGGGCGGTTACACGCGATTTGGGGTGTTGGTCAGTTAGCACGGTCTACTGCTGCCAACCCGCCAGCAATTTCGGGTCGTTTCCTGACAACTCTGCTCGAAGATCAGGATGCTGAGATCGTGGGTGCCGCCTGCGGAATTGTCTCCGATTGTGGTTTTTCTCAAAACTCCGTCATCACACGTTTGCTGGCCCACGATAATTTACGAGTCAGGTACCGGGCGGCGATGGCGTTGTCCAAAATTGGCACTGGTAATGATGTCGATGCGATTGTGAAAATGTTAATTGATAACGCCGACTCGGATCCTATCGTTCGGCATGGTGGAATTATGGCGCTCAACGGAATTTATCTTCGGAATGCCGCCGGCGGTGCCAAGCGAGTCGCAAATTTGGTTACGAATGGCTCGTCAAGTGTTCGTGTTGCGTTGTGTGTGGCAATGAGAAAGTTGCTGCTTTCAAACGACCCTCAGTCAGCCGAAGGAAAGCCACAAGCCGCGGAGATCGTTGGCCGTTTGCTAGAAGATCGTGAATTGAAAATCGTACTCGAGGCCGCGCGGGTCGTGCATGATGTTGATGTTCAGTCGCAGATGGAGAAGCTGGCGGGTTTGGCGACTAGAATTGATGAATTTGTTAGTTCGGACGCGTTGATAAGGCGTATCGTTAGTGCCAATGTACGTGTCGGTGGACCCGCAAATGCAAAAATGCTGGTTGGAATTGCTCGTAATAAGGGGCTTGAAGAGGCCCGCCGAATCGAAGCGATCCAGGCGTTGGGTGATTGGGCTGAACCACCTTCGCGAGATTTGGTTCTGCATGACTGGCGGCCCTTGGATCTTAGTCAGCGAAACGTGCTCGATGCAAAAAACGCGCTCGAGCCAGAATTCGTTTATTTTGCCAGTGGCGTGGGCGGGGTGCCCAGCGCTGCGATTACCGCTGCGGGTAATCTTAAGCTCTCGTCCATTGGCGAGGCTTTGGAGAAAGTTACCCTCAACCGAGAAAGTCGCGTTGAAGAGCGCGTCGCGTCGCTCCTGAGCCTGGCAAAATTAAACTACGATCGCATGGGGGAAGTGCTAACAGAACTAGAATCCGGTTTTAGTGAACTGCCGGCTGACTTGGGAGGTCCCGTGATTCGTTTGCTTGCAGATGTCGATGAGGATCGAACCATCGATTTAATCAAAGCGACGCTTGCCAGTGGGCAGCAGGTGACTCAACAGGATGCTATTTTGACGTTGGGGAAAATGAAATCGAAGCGGGCTTCGGATTTGATCGCAACGCTCTTAGCCAAAATGAATAAAAATGAATTTCAAGCCAATCTCCGTCTCGATGTTAGCTTGGCGGCTGCCGAACGAAGCGAGGAGAATGTGAAAGAGCAGTTGGCAGCGTACGTTGCGTCGACTGTCGATCCGGCTGAATTGACGACCTCTTACATCGACGCAAAAGTTGGTGGAAATGATGCCAAAGGGGCGGATGTGTTTTACGGCAAAACAGAAGTTTCCTGCGTTCGTTGTCACCGAATCGATGGAACCGGCGGTCAAGTTGGGCCAGAGCTTTCGGCGATTGGGAAAACGAAGGACCGGCAGTATTTGCTGGAGTCGATTGTTCATCCAAATAAAGTGGTTGCCGAGGGGTACACCCAAATCAAAGTCACGACCGACGAAGGCGAGTTGTTTGTTGGAATCGTAAAACGCGAAACGGAAGAATCGCTGGTCTTGTTGGATGCAGATGGTAAGGAAATCGTCATTGATCAGGAAGCGATTGACGATCGGCGTCCCGGTAAATCATCGATGCCGGCCGATTTAATTAACCAGCTGACGAAAAAGGAAGTTCGGGATTTAGTGGAATTTTTATCCAATCGTAAGTCAGAGCCGAGCGATGGCGAGCACGAGTAAAGACCGCTGCGATTCAAGTTTCGTGGTTTGAAGTGACCGACTTCTTGTGCGTGATCAATCGCTCAACTGTCTGAATCGCGGTTTTTTTGATCGACTTGAGCCACGCGGATAATACTGCCCTGAATCTCAATAACGCGGACGGCAACTCCCGCCTCCACGAATGCGCCGTCGCTAACAACATCGATGGAGCGGTCGTTAAATTTAGCTCGCCCAGCTGGTCGAAGCAGCGATTCTGATTCACCCCAGTCTCCCACCGAGACCAGCGGGTGAGGTGTCTGGGCCGGTTTGCCCGAGGAATTGGTGGCAGTTTTTTGTGCGGTCAGCGGCTCGGTGGATAAGATCATTTTGTTGAGGATTGGAATGGAGCCCATCTTTCTGGTAATGAAAATTGCAGCAAGCACAAAAGCGACACACGAAATCATCACTGTAAAACTCGAAGCAATTGATTGATCCCACTGTTCGGTAGTTTCGGGAAGTACAAAGTTTTGTCCGGCTAATATGACGCTTACAAATAGCAAGCCGATTCCCGCGAGTCCCGAGACTCCGAATCCGGGGATGATAAACAGTTCTGCGAAGATAAACGCGACTCCAGCGAGGAAAAGGATTACCTCGAGCCAACCGGAGGTCCCTGCGAGGAATCGGCCCCAGAAAAATAGAACCGCCGCCAGTCCGCTCAAGAGTCCCCCGACGCCCAGTCCCGGTGCGCTGAACTCAATGTAAAGCGCAACCATCCCGAATAGAATCAGCAGCGCGGTAACGATCGGATTGTTCAAAAAGTGCGCGACCTTGTCTGTTAACTTGAGTGAGTAGACTTGGATGGAGTCGATTGGAAAATTAAATTCATTCGCCAGGGCGTCCGGCGTTGTAGCCATTCCTTGAGCAAGGCCTAGCTGGAGCGTTCGTTGCCCACTAAGGGTTAAAAACCGTTCGGGACCCGATTCGGGAATCAGTTCCCAGGGGGCAGCTGGTTTCTCGGCTGAGTCGGTGCGAACAGATTGGAAAAGTGGAGTTCCTTCTGGATTTTCGGGGTCGGGTTTTTGGTATACCAGAACGTCTTTATCGATCAACGCCTCGGCAAGATCGGGCGAACGTCCTTTGGATTCAGCCAAATCGCGTGCGTCACGGGATAAATAGGACTCGAGTTTCGGCTCGATGAGTCGGAAAGCCCCTTCCTCCAAATCGAAACCAATTTCGCCAATGTCACCAAATTTTGCATTGGGATCGATTAAGATCTCATCACAGCCCAACGCGACCAGTGCCCCGCCGGAAATGGCTTCGTTAGAAATGACGGCAACCGTGTAAGCCCATTGGCAGTCTCTCAGTTTCCTAGCCATTTCGAGGCTCTCTTGTTTTAATCCTCCAGGGCTGTCAATTTCGATGATCAGGAGGTCAGCGCCATCGCGGCGAGCCATTTCAAATCGATTGTCGAAATACATTTTCAGTTGGGGCTGGATCTCGCCTTTAAATTCAATAACCGCGGGCTTGGTAAATTGCGGTGGGCGTGGGCGCGTCGCGTCTGGAACCGACGACGCCTGGTAAGTCATTGCCAAGGCGTTGGCGGTGACGGCGAGGCAAAGTGCTATCGCGAAAAATTTACACAGCTTAATTCTCAGTTTTGTATTCTTTTCAACCATTATCGGTAGTGTCCTGACGCGCTTGCACTTAATTTGCCACGCTTGCTAGCTGTCTTGTAGCAACGAATTGCCGAGGAAATAATTCGAGCTTGGAGCGTTTCGGCAATTACATTCTAATGCTTTAACGTTTTGGCACAAAAGGTGCAAAAAAAAGAGCTAGTGGCGAGTTTCAACAATATTGAAATTCAGGCTGTGCCTTCATTAATTCGGGTAAGTTGCTTCAAGGATGGAGTAATTGCGAGATTAATTGAGGTTGGCTTTAGCTAGAGACCTAATCTTTAAATCTACCATTCCACGGAGGGAACGGATGAGAATTCAATCTTCGATAGAGCTGACGCTGGTTTTCGCACTTATTAGCTGCGTGTTTTTCCTGCCAACGAATGCAAGTGGTCAATCCTCCCAGAATTCGTCTTCTGCCTGTTTGTACTTTGTAACTCAGCAGAACTGTCCTCCATGCCGGCAGATGGATCCGGTGATTGAAGGCTTGGTTAATCAAGGGTATCCGGTCAAGACGGTGCATCTTGAGAATAATGGTGCCTGGGCTCAGTGGGCGAATGTCCGCAGCACTCCGACTGTGGTTATGTTGGACGGCAACGATCGGATCGTGAAGCGTTTTTCTGGAGTTGTCGGTAGCGATGTTTTGCAGAGTTGGTTTGCGAATGCCGGGGTAAGGCCAGCGGTCTTGAAGCAAAACCGGTTACCACAGAATATAACGCGGCATTTTGATTCCCCCAATAAATCAAAGCAATCTGAAGGTGGCGGAATCACTTCGCGTGATCCCAATCAGGGAACGTCGATTCCTCAAAATTCATACGAAAAACTAGCGCTTGGTTCCACGGTTAAACTTGGCTTGAATGTCGCTTCTCAGCCTTATGTTGATTTTGCGAGCGGAACGTCGATTTACAGTAACGGTGAAACAAGCCTGATTTTGACCTGTGGTCATTTGTTCCGCGATTCGAATGGTGCTGGTCAAATATCCGTGATTGTCAGTGGCGGTGATGGGGCCATTCGTGAGTTTGCCGGCACTCTGCTGGAATGGGATGCTTCGAATCGAGATATCGCTCTGGTGAGTGTTCATCATCCGGGAGTTGAATTTCCCGTTAATCCTATCGCTCCGCGAGCTACGCAAGAATTCGAGTCTGAAAATTTGTTCACGGTCGGTTGTGATTTGAGTAATCGCTCAACGCTTGGAGAAACTTACGTTGGAGTTCGTGAAACAGGCCCAACTATTAGGCAAACTAAAATTTTGAGACGTTCGAAATATGACGGGATTTATAAGTTTGACATTTTAGGGAGTCCTGTCCAGGGTCGGAGTGGCGGTGGACTGTTTACCAAAAACGGAAAGCTGATTGGGGTTTGTAACGCACGCATTTGTGACGCCGACGAAGGAATCTATACCGGTTTAGACTCAGTTTATTGGGTGATTGAAAAAGCGGGATTGGGGCATTTGTTTGATTCGAAGGTTCCAGCGGATAGATTTGACAATTATGTGCGGGCGAATGGGAAGGCTAGTGCAAATCTTAGCGCGTCGTTTCGCGATGGCGGAGGTTTCCAGGAGGTGCTAGTTGAGCAGGAGCCGTTTGCTCCTAGTCAGGGCCGACTGAAGCAAGTTTCATGGGGAAATAGTGGAAGTAAGGTCATTATTATTATTGAAAATGAGTCAGGAGAGTCGGAGTTAATCAGAGTTGAGAACCCAACCTCGGAATTGCTTGGAAGCGTACGTGCGTTCAAGGAGAGTCGTCAGCAAGCGTTGAATAGTAGGTCGGAGATAACATCCTCGCGGGCGGTTGAACTTAGCAATTCGGAGGGTCGATAATCGTTGGGCTTAACGCCGAAACCCCGAAACATCGGGCAGGGGCGATCCCGATCGGTTGGCTTGCGATTCGGAAACGCACTAAAATTATAAAAAAATGGGAATTACGACCGTGCTGGACAGGTAATCTGGGTTCTGGACGAGCCCTTGAATTTGGTGATTACGTCAAGATTGCCTAAAAAACCGGCTTTTTTTTGAGATATCTTGGATTGTGCCGGCTCAAATAACGGGTCAAAATATATGAGCGCTTTTATTTTTGATTCGAAACCTCCGAGCGTTTAGGTGGTTAAATTACACGAGCCCACGTAGATCCGAGGAAGAGTGTTCGTCGTAGGGCGTTTGAATCAACAACAGATTTGTCCCACATATCAAATTCAGGAGATGGTGATGGTTTTTCGAGGCAGATTTCAAGTCCTCGCACTCGCAGTGTTGTGTGCGTTTTTCGTGGCGGCAGACGTTGCAATGGCCCAACCTGGTGGTCGTGGTGGCGGTGGGTCAATGTGGGGGCAGGTTTCTCAATTGAATCTGCTTGGGCAAGAGGCCATTCAAAAGGAACTTGAATTGGTTTCCGATCAAGTGGATGCGATCAAAGAAGCTCAGGATCGACAGCGCGAAATGATGCGAGAAGTTTTTATGGGTGCCCGCGATCGAATGCAAGGGCTCGACAATGAAGAGCGTCAGGAGCTTTTCAAAGAAATCC
>JAAHTH010001248.1_pt1 | contig 22892 bp, 34 predicted proteins | sample 6116091 | NCBI WGS metagenome assembly JAAHTH01 (sample SAMN13939990, study PRJNA603662) | sponge metagenome | isolation source: marine sponge | host: Mycale hentscheli | place: New Zealand | collected 2006 | reverse complement strand
TTTTTGCTACCATAATGAAAAAGTTTTAACGAACCCTCTGAACCATCTGCCATAAGATATGTTGTTGTGCTACCTGAGCCATCATCTGATTCAAGAAATATATCTTTGTCATCAGCTAAGTTTTTTATAGTTAAATTGCCAGTTGTGTTATTTATATAACTATCAGAGCCATCGTGAGATATTTGTAAATCATTTCCTGTGCCTATAAATAATTTTTTACTATCTGCTAAACTTACCTCACCTGCAAAAGTTGCGTTTTGTGAGCTGTCTATTGTTAGTGCTTGAGTTAATGTTGTATTATTACCTGTTGCAATATAAAAACCTAAAGCTCCTCCACTTCCTGCATCATATACACCTAAACTTGCAGCAGTATTACTACCTTCACTCCAACTTATACCACCTCCATAATAATTTGTTGTTGTTGGTGGATTAAGTGTTATAACGTGTTCGCTTGGTGCATTTGGTAAACTTGATTGGTTAATTGCTAATGTACTTGTTAAAAGTCCACTTGTTGTTATTGCGCCTGAAATTATTCCTCCTGTAACAGTAACTCCTCCGCTTGTAGTTTCAAACTTTTTAACGCCATAATGATTTAATTCTACTACACCTGTTGAGCCATCTATTAATATATAAGTAGTTTTACCTCCAGCTGCATTGTCTGCTCTAAAAATTATATCATTATCATCAGCTTCTTGGTCTATATATAATCCGCCTGTATAATTTCTTATAACTGAATCTGTTCCGTTGTGTGCAATTCTTAAATCATTACCAGCACCAAATATTAAAGTATCATCAGTACCTATTGTAGCACTATCTCCAAAAATAATATTATCTCCATTAACTTGTATATCTGTTCCACCTGTTGTATTTCCTATCGCTAGTATCTCAGCTAAGGTATCTGCTGTATCTACTTGAGCATCTACATAAGTTTTTATGGCTTTAGCAGAAGCTAGTGTATCATCAGAACCAGATACTGAACTTAAATCTGTATCTAAAACACCACTCTTTAAATTATCAACTTCTATATTAGAAACTGTATTGTTATCTAAATCTATTGTTTTATTTGTTAGTGTTTGAGACGATGTGAGCTGAACAATGTTACTGTTTGTAATACTTGCTATTTTTGTAGCAGTTGCAGCATTACCGCTTGTATCTTGATTACCTGCCGTATTAACACCTGCTAAATCTATATTAGCGGTACCATTAAAAGATACTCCTCCTATTGTTCTTGCATTTTGTAAAGCAGTAGCTGTAGCAGCATTGCCTGTTGTTGAGCCAGAACTTCCGCTTACATTACCTGTTACATCACCTGTTAAAGCACCTACAAAAGCTGTAGATGTGATAGAAGTTGCACCTGTAACTACACCTGAATCAATAACAATAGTTCCATCTAATACAATTTGTTGACCTGATAAAGGAGTTATGTTTAAATCTGTACCTGCGGTACTAGAAATAGTATTTCCATTTATATTTATATTATCAACTTGTAAAGCTGTTAATGTTCCAACTGATGTAATAGCAGTTTGAGCTGCACCTGTTACCGTTGCTGCAGAACCTGAAACATTACCTGTTACATTACCAGTTACATTACCTTCTAAGTTACTTACTAAAGTAGCAACTGTATAACCTGTTCCACTTGTATTTACTGTTGTAGTAGGTTCAACTTGTAATGATTTAAATAATTTGAATTTATCATCACCAGCATCTCTAAATAGTCCTGCAAACAATGTTGTACTACTAGGACGATATTTACCATAAAAACCTATATCAACAGCATCGCTTGATGTGTTATTATTGGCCAAAACAATAAGAGGGTCTTTTACCGTAAGTGTGTCTGTACCTACTGTTGTTGTACTTCCTTCTACAACTAAATTTCCTATTACTGTTAGATTGCCACCAAACTTACCATCACCAGACGCATGAAATTGTACAGTTGGTGTTACACCTACTCCTATTTGTGTAGTAGATAAAAATAATGGACTATTATTACCAAATCCATCTGTTACTCTTTTTGCACCTGTAGTTAAGTTTCCGTTGTCTGTTAATTTAATTAACGACTGATAAGTGTCTTTTATTTTATTACCCGAGAGTGTAGCCATAACTATTTAGTATCCTTTTTTTTCAAATAAATTATCAATTTCTTTACGTTGCCTTTTTTAGGCTTATATGTCTTTTTTTTATCTAAAGTACCCACCCTTGAAATAAAGCATCTTTATCAGGGTATATATCATCATTTGAATTGCTAGTATATTCTGGAAATAAAGATTGATTAAAACTCATGTAATCAATAAATCTCTGAGTATAATATTCTGCATATTCCCTTTCTTTTTGAACTAAATAATCTACTTCTTCTTTGCTTACTAATTGTGAGTTTTCAGATTGATGTTTAAAGACTCCACCATTAGCTATACTATAACTGGCAAAAGGTAAATATTCTACCATAGCATAATGAATTAACATAGGTTGTATAAAATCATTTACAAGTGTTAAATAATTTCCAGCTAATGTAGCACCACCTGTGCCTAAAATATCATTACTAATTTTATCATATAAATCAGTGCCTAAAAAGTTCTGTATATGAATTTCTTGTGCAAGTTCTATAAATTGTATAAACTTATCTGTATCAACATTAGCGTTTAATGCTGTATTTTTTACTATATCACTTCTTCTTATAAATAGTGCTTTTGCCATTATTCTTCTATTTCTTGTTCAACATCTTGTTCAACTTCGCCTTCTTTTTTTATTCCCGTTTCTTTTTCTATTTCTGCATCAGTAAGTGCATTAGTTAAATCAGTAAATTCTAAAGGTTGAAGTGTTTTAAAGTATATATCTAATTCAATATCATTGTACTCTAATATTTTTTCTAACTCATCAAGTATTGTAACCTGCATCGGTCTTATAACTGTGTTATCCATAAGTATAGAAGCTGTTTGTAATTCTTCTGCATTATTTCCTAAACCAGTATTATCTTTTATACCGACTAACATAGGTGATACAATTCTATGAGATACCATAACTTTTCTCATTGATTCATCAGATAAAAATTTATACTGCTCATGAGCATCAGATAATATTACTGGCTCAATATTAGCAGCTAATTCTTTACTATCATTAAAAGCTAAAATAAATCTACCTGCATTTGTACTTCCACTAAACTTCTCTCTTATTCTTTGCTCTATTCTTTCTCTTTGGTCGTCTGGCGGAACACCATTGTTAAAGTTAATTAACATACTTGGTGCAAGGCCATTTTGTATATTATTTATATGATAGTTAGCTATTTCTTCTTCTAACTCTGCATATTGTAAACCTCCTTGATAACCAACAGGAGCATAATAATAAAAACCAGCTTTATAAGGTTTTATATATAATATCTCTAATCCAGAGTTGCTCAATCCAAAAGCAGGTATTCTTCTTAGTTTAGTTGAAGATTTTACTTCTTTCCAGTCTTTAGCATAATAATATCCCTTAACTACACCGTCTTTTCCTGCCTTCTCTGCCCTTAACGACTCAACAGCTATATGTTCTACTTGCACAATCTTTTTCCTATCCTTAGAATAGATTATTTGAAGTGCTGCTTGACCCATCATTTTATAATCATAACATATTTTTTTCATTGTATGTTTTTCAAACAAACCTTTCATTTCTTTATAATCATTTGGTTTGTCTTCGCTATCTACAGCTTCTATACCCTTTCCATATATCATTTCTGATATTCCATTTATAGCTGCATTGTTAGTAGGAGAACCATTGTATCTGTCAATCAAATATTGGAAATAATTATTGTCTTCTCCATACTCAACATATTCCTTGTTGTATTGCTCAACAACCTCTGGTCTCGTGTATGAATCAAGATTGACAACATGGATTTCTCCGTTGTTGTTTTTTGTTTTAGTGTTAATTCTTTTTTTTGTCATAATATTACAAAGTCATTATCGTAAGAGTTTTCTGTAGTATAATCTCCAGAATGTACATCAAATATATTAAAATTAGTTTGGTCTGTACAAAAAATAGAACCCCTATATATAATTGATGAACCGTCTTTTACTTTAAATGTATAAAACCTACCTTCTTTCAAACTAAAAAAACCTGTTATAGACATATAACCGTTTGAATTGCTTACACTAATACCTACGTTTGAACTGACTCTAGTAGACTTATCTAATAGTTCAAATGTCGGTGATGCAACAGGACTTCTAGGAATTATCTTAAAAGTCTGGCCGCTAGTAGCTGTAGTAAGTATAACCATATTATAAATAACAAATAATATTTAATTTGTTTACATAAAAAAAGGGGAACGAATAGAACCCCTTTTAATACTTGTATAAATTCTAATTATGAATTAGTACCTGCTGTTATTGTACTTATACCTGCATTTGTAAGTGTAGTTACAACAGTTTCAGTTACTGCTGCTTTCTCTATGAAATTAGCTGGTACTTTTTCCATACCAGATAAAGTAAGTGTATAACCACTCAAATCTCCCATAGCAGCTCCCGTTACTATTGTACCACCAGAAACATCAGCACCATTTTCTAACCCCATTACAAAAACGTTTTTATTATAATCTTCAACTATGACATGTGGTCTCCCATAAGCCATAAGTTTTAATTCTTTATTATCTTCTTTTGTAAGTTTATGTAGTGTTAAATTTAATGTCTGCTCAAAGAATGTTGTACCATTTTCTCTTGAAGCAGTAATGTTTTGCTCAAAAGATGAATTACCTTTCACATCATATTGTCTAACTGTAAGGCTACTTCCCAATGTATCAATTACATCCGTGTCTGTGTTATTATAAGCAAGTGTAGCGAAAGTACCAAAGTCAGCAAAATAAACAGCTTTTATTCCGCCAACCACATCTTTACATGGTTCTTTTCTACCTAGTGTTAAATTACATGCCATATTATTATTATTTTATATAAAAAAAGGTAGGCAAGACTATTCCAACCTACCCTTTTTATGTTAAACTATTATTATGCGTAAAGCACGATGTCTGCACCAATTCCATGCTGTACTCCAGCACTTCCTCTTAGGACAACTCTTACATTTTGACTTCCGTCAATATCAGCCATATCAATTAACTTAACTTCTTGCCAGTCGTTTAATAGACCAGTTCCAAAGAATAAGTTAGAAGATTCAGCAGCAACCATTTTATTATCACCTAATCCAGGTGCTGTAAATAGTGGAATACCTTGAAAGTTCATTTCTGTTTTACCAACGTTGTAAAGCTCTCTATATCCTAAAGCCGCTTGTGCTTGTACATATAATTTAGCTGCACTTGATGGTATGTAAATATTAACATCTTCTTTACCATAAACTGCTGATGGAATAGCATCAACTATTTTTGATAGTTCTGCAATAATGTTACCTGAAGTTAATCCTCCACCTACTGCTGCAACATCAACAACGTCTCCGTCTGCTGCTAGTAATGCTTGGAATCCATTAAACTCACCGTTATTTGCAGTTGCTCCTTGCCAAATGTTTTGCTCAACTTTTTGAGCTACTTTAGCTGCAACCTGTGCAATTAAGAAATCAGAGAATTTTTTAGGAAGATTATCATATTGGCTAAAGCCCATAGATTGTGCATCCCAATCTTGTCTGAAGTCCTTCTTACATAGTTGTAAGTTTACTTGGAATTCTTCTGGTTGTAAGATTCTTTCTGTTAATGTTACATTTGAAGTTGGATTAAAGTCGCAAGAAGCATCTTTTAGGATGTCATTCATTGATAGCTTTTTAATCACTTCTTTAAATTTAATATTGGGTTTAATTGAAACCCCGCCTTGTGATAACGTTACACCACTTAGTAGAGCTGCTGCTATATATTCACCAGCAAATTCACCTGCATAAGTAGTTGTTATCGAAGTTGTAGTCGCCATATCTTTTATTCTATTTATTTAATTATTATAATTCTCCAACTGAAATTGATGAAGCTGCGTTACCATTTCCACTTAAGAAATAGCTTGTACCGTCAGAATGTATCTCGATATAATCACCGATACTTTCTGCATCATCTTCAAATGTTACTCTATCTACTGCATCAGCTTCAACTATTGCGCCGTTTACAATTACTCCACCATTAATAGTATCTCTATTATCTGATGGTGATTGTACTACGAAGTCTGTTGAAAATGCTGCTGATACAACAAATTTTGCTTTCCATCCTGCTGTAGGTGCAGGTAAGGTCATTGTATAACCTGTTCCAGAAATTTTAAATACTTTTCCAGAATCTGATAGATTTAATGAGGCTGACGCTGAAACTAATTCATAATCGTCAAACATTCTCATTACATCATCACTAACGTGTTCTAATACTGCCATAATTATTATTATTTATTTATTTATTATTTATTAAGTTTTCCATAACTCTATCAAGAGTTGATTTTCTTCTATCGCGAGCAAACTTAAATTTAGGCTCGGATTCATCTTCTGAATTATGTTGAATCGGTGCTGCTGCTGGTTGAGCAGACAGTTTTTCTATTTCCTTAGACATAGACACTTTTTCATCATCATATCTTAATTTCATGTCATCAATCATACTTTTAATTGAGGCCATATCTTTTTGATATTGTTCTCTTGTAACGTATTTTTCTTCGTCAAGTTCAACATCTTCTTCTTCAGCAATCACTTCAGATTCTTGTTCTTCAAGCTGTACTTCTTCTTGTACTTCTTCAACAACTTCTTCTTCAGGTTTTACTTCTTCTAAATGTACTTCTTTATTTACTGCTTCTTCAGTAAGCTTCAAAGACATGTCTGCTTCCTCTTTAACTTGTTCTTCAACTTGTTCTTGAGAAAGCTCTTCTTTTTTAATCAAAGATAATTTTTCCATAATATCCTTTAATATTAATGTAGCTTTATTCTTTTCCATAACTTAAGTTTAGATTTATATATATGTAATAAATTGTAAATAAAGTGTTCGATTTTACACTTTACCTATACCCTGTGCTCTAAGAGTACCATCACAGCATTTAATTGAGTATGTTTTGCCATCTTTACAAAGACAACCTCTGCGACTATTTTTAGGTACATTTCTACCTACGGTTTCTTTTGACTTTCTCATTTTTTACTTTTAGGATGTTTAGCTGGCAACAAATCATAATCAGTTGTATATTTTGAATTTTGTGGTCTACCATTTCTAACTAAATACATAAACGCATTTACTCTAGCATGTGCCCATTGTGAAGGTGATTTTACATTAGGTGAATGACTTGTGTTGAAAGCACCAAGACCTCTTTGAAATACAGAAGATAACATACCTACCGTAATACCATAACCTAATTTTTCTTTATATCTTTTATTAAAGTCATCAGCTTTTTTCTGTAGAGAAGCTCTATCTTTTGCAGATACTTTAGCACCTCTTTTACCAGAAGCATCACCTTTAGCAGTTCCTTTACCTTTTGGATTCTTATTTGGTGTTCCTGAAGCTGGTGCTTTAGGGCTTTTTCTTATACCACCTTTTGGGCCAACTTCGGCTAACTTAATACATTTACCATATACTTTTTCAAATCCATCTGGGCATTTATCATCAATAAGTTCTTCATCTTGTATATGTTTTTCACATGGCATAAACCAAGATTTACCTTCATATTCGTGTACATGATGTCCTTTACAACCAATATTCTTTGCCATTTCCTCAGCCTTCTCTTTTGAAGAATAAGCAAGTCTATCATCAATTATAGCAAAGTCTTTATCAACAATCATTGAAGACAATTTTAGTTCACCTAATTCTTTAAGTTTACCTCTTGACCAAGCAAGTCCAGATTTGCCACCCCATAATAAATAAGATATTGTTCCACATGCTTTACTGTCGCTAGGGTCATAATAAGTTTCTGCTCGACTTAAATAAGAATACATTCTTTTAATTGTTGATACAGATAATTTCTCACCTCTAGCTAATTGTTGTGCTCTTACTTTACCAACGCTAGTGGCACATTTATTATTTACTTTTTTATTTAAATCAATACCTCTTTTAGCATTATTTCTAACACCACTACCATAATCACTATATGTTTTTAATTCATATTTATTATTTAGTATTGAATTGGCAATCTCTAATAATATTTCTTTTGCTTCTTCTTCATCATCAACTGAATTAATTTTTGACATATCAATCTTATCAGTAAAATAACCTTCTATAGAAAAACCTTTAACTAATCCTGTCTTTACATATTCATTCCAAACAGCATCGTTATTTACTTTCATAGTTACCATCCAAGTTCCTGTAGGTAAATCAAATCCATATTTTTTAGATTTATCCATATTAGCATCATCTATTATCCAAGACTCAACAACTGATAATCCATGTAATTGTGCTTGGTGTTCTAATGTGGATTTATTTTGATTACCTCTCATTAAAAATAATTGTGAAGCTTGTCTTACTGTATCTTCTGAAAAGTATATATAATATTCTTCATCACCATTTGACCTTAGTATATTTTTATTTGGTATTAATGCTGGGCCTATAAGTATTCTTTTATCATTATCTACTTCAGCTAATTTAATTTGTTCTTGCTTAGATAAAGCAATAAAGTTTTCTTCAATAGCTGGTCTATCTACAATAGATATAGCTTCTATGCCAGACATTAATTGTTCTTCGTCAATAAGTAGTTCTATAATTTTCATATTAGATTTATATATAATTAATTTATACTTGCGTTATTTGTAATATTTCTATCAAGTTCTTGTTGTGATGTTATTTGTTTGCTAACCACAAATGCTTGTATTGGTCTTCCAGTTACACCAGCTAACGATGTAGCTAATTGTGATGTTCCACTTGCGCCAACTACATTAAAATCTGGTGCTTCTACTGTACCACCCACTCCAGCATCAGCACCACCACCTATTCCGCCAGTTCCTAAACTTGACTTGTTTTTAATCGCTGCTATACCTGTAGCTGCTTGTGCTATTATGGCTGCAATATTTATTGCGGAAGATATCGTGTTTTTTGTTTTAAGAACCTTACCTTTTAATTCAGCACCTGGAATACCTAATGCAGATTGTACCGATGTAATTAAACCTATTTTTGTGTTAGACGCTTTAGTTTCTACTATTATTTCAGATATTTTTGCTGCTTTATCAGCTATAATAGATGCAATACGAAATTCGTCTCCCAAAAAAGACAGGTTTCTCAAAGCTACACCGAACTCAGTAAGGCTTCTTGCGTTTACTTTATCAATTCTTTTTCTAGTATCAGATTCTACACGTTTTCCATCAGTCATAGCTTTTTCTATAGCAATAAATTTTTCACCAAATTTCGCGAATTCATCGCTGCTTTTTTTACCAGCTTTTGTAAGTTCTTCTTCTGCCATTATTGCTAGGGCAATTTCTTGCATTGTTGCTTCCAATGACTTTTTACCTCTATTAGCAAATATCCTTTCTAAAACTAAATCAAGATTCTTTTCATTTTTTTCTATAAACTCAAATAATTTTGTAGCTTCAAAACCGGTCATCTCTGCAAATGTTTTAATGTTTTTGTCTCTATCTACTTTTGTTTTTTCTACTAACTCAGACAGTTTCTTTTCTAGATTAAATCTATCAAACTGATTTTTTCTAATTAAATCTGCTATTTCTTTTGCTCCTTTTATGTCTGCTTCTCTTGTTTTTTCATCAAACGCTTTTCTTAATCCTTTTAAATTTGTTTCAATTTCAAATATGTCTAACATAGTGTTAGCTATTTCGGTTCTTCTTTCTAAAGAAAGTTCCTCATCTCTTAAAATATCCGCATTTTTAATACCAGCTTCTTTAAATCTATCTGACAACTCAAGTAAATCTTCCTGTGTTGCTACAATCATTTTACTTATATTACCTAAAGCATCCATAGTGATTTGTGAAGTCATTATGTTAAATGTTTGCCTTAATTGTGATAATTGTTGTGTCCTTAATTCTATGTTTTTTCTTAATTCTTCATTTAATTCTTCTAAACGCTTTTTTTCTTCTTCCGCAGCACTAGCAGAACCCTTGAAGAATTTTATGATTTTATCACCAAAAGAAATTAGAAGCTGTATTCCTATAAGAATACCTGCTGGCCCTAATATTTGCCCAATTAATAATTTCATTGAATTTATAAAACCACCATTTGTTCTTGCAAAAGACTGAAATAATGTTATAACTTGTGATAGGTTATTCGCTATAGCTGTAAAACCAAAAGAAGCATCAGATGCTAAACGACCAGTCTCTAAAAGTATAGCGTTATTCAATCCTGATTGTGCCCTTGCTTTGTTTGTGCTGTCAGCAACTTTAATTTGTGCACTTGAAAGTCCTTTTAATGCCTTTTCTACTTTAGCTACAGCAATATTTGCGTCTTTAGCACCTACCTGTATTTGAATTAATATCTTCTTAGTAGCCATTTCTTAATCTTTTTAATTGTTCTTTCATTTCTTTGTAGTTACTAACAGCTTTATATTTGCCTTTAGCAATCTCTATAAGCTCATCTTCTCCGTACCAATCAGATGAGTTCAATAAGTCAATTATATTCTTTATCATGATTCTAATTTGTTTAATAGTTCTAAATCTGAAACCTCTGTTTTAAAGTTTGTACTTATAGAATTAATACGAAAGGTACGGTCTTGTATTACAAACTCATCATTTAATCTAAAATTAGCAAGTACATCTGTGCTTAAATATGCTTTTAAAACATATAATCTTTTCTTTTCATTAAATATTCCATCTATATATGTTTTATAAAACTTCTTAAATAATGAATTTGTTGTTCCTAAATAATCTCTTAAGTTCCATTCGTCAACTTCATTATCAAAGTTTATTGTAAATGCAGGCGGTCTTATAATTACAAAAGCTTCGCTATTAGCCATTATATCTAAACTAATTGTAAGTTGTGTATCACTATCAACTGCTGTTACTGTTGCAGATGTATTGTCTGTTGTATTCAAAACAACATCTCCTACACTAACTGAAGCAATAAAGTTTTGCCCTGTTTGAATTAATTTATTAGTTGCTGCACTTGTAGTAGTTCCTGTATCTTCTGGATTGCTTTGATTACTACCTCTAACATTAGTATTACTTGGCCTGAAATATTGTGTTATAGAAACTGGTGTGCCATCTGAAATCCATTTTATTCCTTTATCACTAGCAATACCTGTTTCTTGAATACCATAAAAAACAAGTGGTGCTGTTAAAACTGGTTCATAGTTTCCTGTATTAGGTGTTACATCAGTATCAGATGTAAATTCACCTTTAGCAGAATAACCCCACAATATATCAGTTACAAAAGATTGTGGTGAGGTCACTGCTGAATAAGGGCTTGAATTTGTTTTGTTATCATCAAATATTCTTTCATACTTCATGTGTTCAAAAGGAACTTCTACATTATAAACTGTACCTCTATCTATATTTGTTGGTCTTACTTTTTCATTACCAAATGTATCATTGAATTGTTCTTGATGATTTATTGCTAAAAGCGTTTTTGGTTCGCTATATTTAAAATCTATTTCACTAAATTCAAACGCTCTATTTACTTGAGACTTCGTTGTATCAACAAATTTAGTTATATCAAATTCACCTTCTGATGGATTATTAACTCTATCGGCATAAAAATTATCTAATGTATCTACATGTATTTTGCCAAACTCAGCGTCTCCAACATCATCAATAAAGTATGCTGTTAAATTAAACATCTTAAATAAACCACTCAAGAAATCTATTACTTTTATTTTTGGTGTGTTTTGTGTAATTATAATTTCACTAACAGTAGATATTGAACTACCACCACCACCACCAACATTAAATACAGATTGATTCTGCCCTATAATACCACCAAAAGGGTCAATTATAAATTCTGTTAATTCTAAACTCGGTGTGAAAGATACTGCTGTGTTTGATTCTATAATCCATTTTACTTGAAAGTTTCTCGGTTGAAATTGTGCTGCTACTTCAAATGTCAAACTTCTTGTTGTACCTGCTGCTAAAGATGTTTGAGCTAATGTATCTCCACTTACATAATCAATAGCTTTTATTCTAAAAGGAATACTTTGATTTGCACCACCTGTAACAATAGTTATAACACCTTTATAACTTCTGTTACTGTTTTCTACAGTAAAAGTCCAAGTATCGTCATCTACATTAAAACCTAATGGCCCTGATATTTTAGTCCAATTATCACATATTCTTGTTAATACTACTTCTTGATTTTCGTCTCCCCCAACAGGCCCTTTATTTCTTGACAACCACATGTATAAATTAGAAAAAGGTGTTGTGCCGAAAAAATCTCTTGTAAATGTTAAACTACTTGGAAAACCATTTGCTACTGTGTATTTGTTTTCTATAGCTTCAATTATTGTAAGACATTTAACTGCTGGTTTCAAATCATCAAATGCCAAACCAATATTATTACCTGTAGTATTAAAATATAAATTACCGCTATATTGTGGTGTAGATTCAGCACTATCATAATAAAATCTTTTTGTGTGCCCAATTAATGGGTATATAATTTTACCAGAAGATAATCCGCTTTCTAATCCTGTTTTAACATTTGTACTTGAATAATCATGTGTTAAATTATCAAGTTGTGGCAAATCAGAAAGTTCATCATCTCCAAGTAAATCTTTTAGATTTATAATATTACCATAAAAAACTACAGTATAAGCAAAAGGTTTATTATCTTTTAGTTTTACATTTTCTAATGATATTTTACCTCTTTTGAATGGATTAAAGTCCATTTCCATAATAGCATCTTTTCTTGTTCTTGCATCAAAACCATTATCAATTTCATATTTATACCAATGTTGGAATATCTTATTATTTTCTCTTGATGCTGGTATAGTAAATGTTTCACTAAAATCCATAAATATTTTAGCTATATCTCTTACATCTTGTATTTTTTGTGTAAGTGTTATAGTTTCATCGTCAAACATATCTAATCTCTGAAAATCACCATCAGAGTTTTTTATATATAAAACTACTTTTTGCATTATAAAATATTATTTATTTTATCGAAGGCATAATCAAATTGTACCGTATATGTTATAAGTTTATCATTGACTGATTTCTTAAATCTTAAACTGTTAGATTTTAAATTTATAGGTAATACTTTAGTTATATCATCTACCCAAGCTTGTTCTGCTAACATTTTTTGTCTTACAACTTCATTATATACTTCTGGGTAATAACCACTATTAACTGTTAATGATTCTTTACCGTTTGTCATAAATTTCTTTTCTTGATGTTTTGACAAAGCGTATGATGGAGTAGAACCACCATTTTCTATATCTAAAATATTATTTTTAAACTGCTCGGTTTTTATACTAATGTCTGTGAATGATTTCTTGAAATACCATATGTTTTGTAGAGCACCAAATTTATTATAAAATATAATATTTAGTGGACTAAATTTACATTCTTCTACTTTTCTTAATGTAACTACTTTATCAGTATATCCAGATACAGATGTATCAAATGTTACTGTATCACCATCAGCAAGTAATTGTGTGTCTTCAATTATTACATATTGTATTTTTTGATTTGTGTTACCATTATCTGCAATTTGTATAGGTGTTTGTCCTGAACCCCATGTGCTATCATTTGTTTCCCAAAAATCATTTGCTGCTTCCCAGTTTATATTTGACCCTTGACTTGAGGTTAATGTTACAAGTGGCAAGGATTCTGCAAATATTGGTATTTTTATATCTTGCCCATCAAAATAATATACTTCAGATGTATTCGATTGTAAAATCATTGGTGTAGTTGTAGTTCTTGGATTTACACCATCCTCAAAATAACCATAACCATCAATTCCTAAAAATGTATTTGTTACAATATTTTCTCCACTAACCTGTATAATACTGCCAGCAGAATTAAACATGGTTATGTCTGCATCAATCCATATAGTATCTGTTGCATAATTATTATATTCTGTTTCTATATAATCTCTTGCAAGTTCTGCTAATTCAAAAACAACATAAGGTTTTGCATATATAATGTAATTTTCTCCTGATGCCATAATATCAGGGCTTAGAGATAAGGTTGTGTTATTATCAACTTCAGTAACTGTAGCTGTCGTATTGTCTGTTGTGTTTTTGACAAAACTACCAACTTGTACTGTAGAGCTAAAATTCTGTGTACTATCAACAAGTTTATTTGCTGTAGTAGCTGAAGTAGTACCTCTATCTAACTCATCTAGTTTTTGCTCTTTACTTATTGTGTATCTTAAGTAAGCGTTAGTTCTAGATGCGTGTAAACCTGTCCAAATATATAATTGTAACTTTACGCTACTTAAATCTTTATCTGATACTTTCAAATAAAAAGGACTTCTTGTATTTATTATTGTTGACATTTTATTTTTCTATTCTTTTAAATGTTTGTCCAGTTTTTGTGTAACCTAGTATTTGCATGAATTCATCTAAGTTTTCACTTATATCAGTCAATATGTTTGGGGTAACACCTAAAACACTATCAACTTGTTTATTAATAAGATTTGTTAAAAAAGGAACTGGCTTTATACCTTCTCTGTTTATTTTTTGTGATATAAGGTTTGCTACTTTGTTTTTATTTTTTATTGAATCAAGTGTTACTGGTTTTCTATTTATCCAACTTACAATATCATTAACTTTTACACTTGTTCCTGCTTTTGTTCCTTCATCAATTTTTTCACCATATTCATTACCTGTTATGTTGAATTGAAAGAAATCACCACCTCTTATTATTTTTTTATTTAACTGAATACTATTTTGCAAATTACCAGACGACTTCAAAGGTGAGTTTACACTTCTTCCAGATTTATAACTTCTTGTTATAGGTTTATTTATTTCTTCTTTAGCTAGTCTAATTAACTTCTTAGAGTAATTAGTTAAAAAGTCTTCTGTATTTTTTAATTTAAAACTCATTAGCAAGCACTTTGTCCGTTTGAATTAATGTCTGATATTTGATTATTTGGAACAATAACATCTAGTGTTAAAGACCAACCTGCTAATAGATTCTCAAATCTATCCTCAAACATTTGTGCATCAAAGTCTGAATCTATTTGAAATAAATTACTATACATTTCTCCACGTCTTAGTGCACTCTGCAATCCATTGACTACAAAAAACATTGTATTAAGAACATCTTGTTTATTTGTTATATCATGAAAATAATTACTTTGTTCTTTTAAATCCTCATTAGTGTCTTGTACAATATCCATACAAATAATTTGCATATTAAATCTAACAACATGCTCTTGAAATGTGCAACTGTTTACAATTATATGTGCCAAAGGAAATATAGTTTGTTTTGCTAAATCAACTTCAAATAAATCACCAAATGTAACTGTGTTTATATTATTATTACCTTGAAGATATATTTTAATTTTGTCTATAATATCATAAAATGTTGTCATACTTTGTAAGCTTTATTTATTTCTTCTTGTTCTATTTGTGTTTTCTCTTTTTCAAATGCTAAATAATTTAAACATTGGTAAAGTGGTAGTTTTGTAACATTTTCGATTTTAAGTACATCGCCTTTAGCGAGTGCATAAACTGATTGATACCATCCCCATTTTTTTCCAAATACATCTCTAGAGTTTGCATATTCTCTTTGGTCAGATTCTTTGGTATATATTTCGGTATAGCTTGAAGTAACACTTTCCCTAAATCGCAAAAAAAAAGCATTGAACTCAAAACCACATCTATTGGCATATTTTTCATTATTTGTTGTATCTCTTCTTTTGCTTCATATGGTGCTATGCCGTATTTATCACCAAGCTTAAAATTGACTGGCCTATATAAAACAGACATTGCTATGTGCATTTTTTGCCAATTAGAAATATTAGATTCTATATCAATATACTCACCTAATGATATATCATCAAGTTTCGGTATGAATCCCATATCTACACCTTCTAATTTAAACCTTGTTATTAGTTTTGGTTTTTCCATAAAGGCTTTATTTAGTATTTCTAATACTTTATCAAAACCTCTTACAGAAATCTTATCTACTTCTTTTAAGCTTATGTTGCAAAATATCTCAACAAGTTTCATGTTAAGAAAGTTTGTTAGCTCATCAGTTTCTTCTGCGTCCTTATGAGCATCCATGACTTTCATATATCTCTGGTACTGTTCAAGCGTTATATCATTTAACGTTTGAGGCACTTGTAATTCTATAAATTTCTTAGCCATATTATAATTAATAATTATTGTTAATATTGTATCTCAAGTATCCCATATGTCTGTTTGTCATATTAATAGTATATATATATTTAGTATTACACTATGTAATATATTACACTATGTAATATATTACATTATGTATAATATTACACTATGTATTATATATAATATATATATATATACTGACTATATGTCATTTGGAATACTTCTTATAGTAGTGAACATATATTTCACATACTTTTTCACTCCATTCTTTTGTACTATAAGCTTTAGTACTTCGTGTTATGTTACCATTATTCTCTACCTCAATATAAAACTCTTTCTGTGATTTAGGAACTGGGTAAACAAATATTTTTTTATCTCTGCAATATGCTTGTGCATTTATTTGATTACATAAATTAGTATAAAACAAATCATCCATTCGATTCATAAAGGTATTGAATTGAAACGATAGAAACAAGTGTCAGGTGCAAACTATAGTCTGTGTAGAGAGTTGGGTAATATCCTATACTTGTCGCGATTTACCCAGAGTAGCCTTTATATAAGGCCATTTAAGGCCTTTTAACTTATTTATGGGGCACTACCATTAAATTGAATTAATAATCCATTAAATTGAATCTAATAGGCCTTAGAATTGATTATTTGTTGTATTTATAGGCCGTAAAATAAATAAAATATATTTAATTAATCTTTTTCAACTGATTATCAACAATTTAAATATTTTCAGCTATGATTATAAAATTAAATACTAACCTTATAACATTAATATAATTTAATTAAATGAGCTATAATTTTAATTATGTTAAATAGTTTGAATCAAGACATAAAAAAAAGGGCCGAAGCCCTTTGGATTTAGTAAGTGAGGATTATATAAATGAAAATCAAGAATGTAAATCCTGTGAGTAGTTCAATCATTTTAATTTAAATTTGATGTTTTGTAAACCCCTTTTTTAATATCTTTTTCAATTTCTCTTTTGCTTTTTGTTATGCATAAGAACAGTTTTAAATATTTTAAAGTAGTTTTTGAATAATCCCAAAAATGTTTGTCTAAAATTGTTTTATTTGTAAATCTTTTAGGATTATCTGAGTTAGGTAATTTAGCTATAATTGTTCGATAGCTTTGAAAATAGACATATTTTTTTGTCCAAATAATAAATTGATTTGGAACAGGATTTCCATAACTTGAGACCATTTGTTGTACTTGTATTGTTTTCATATTGTTTTAATTTATTTCGATTGAGAAGAATATTACGAAAATTATCGCCATTAAATAGACAAATAATTTTATAAATGTATCATGTAAAATGATTTTTTCTAAGATTGTTTTAATTGTTTTCATAATTATTTAATTTTATTAATTAATTTTTGAGTTCTGAGTGCTTTCTGTTTGTTGTTAAAAATGATGCAATGACGACTAAATTTCTTATCATTTCTTGCACAAGCTAACATATATTTTCCACCTGTAAACCCTATAACATCAAGTTCAGTTTCTCCCGTTAAGTTTTCAATTTCTTTAGAAGTCCATGACTGACATTTAGCAAAAGTATCAGACTCAATTACTTCTAAAATTTTTATTGTTTTCATATTTTTATTGTTTTTATATTATGTTTTCAATATTACGAAATTAATTCCAACTGACAATGAACAACCTTAATTTATTTTTATATACCTTTGCAAAAATCCCCAATCACAAAAGGCCATAAAAAAACCCCATTGAATTAACAAAGGGGTATTAAATTTATGTATTGAATTTATTATATAAACATTTTCTTATCTAAGATTTCTGTTCCAAAATGGTCTTTTATATGTTTATACAACCATTTTTGAGCCGGTATGTTATGAAGTGTTTTTTTATCAACTAAGTCATGTATATCGTACCAATTTACACCAATCAAAGTGCCAGCTAATTGAATATTTTGAATGTTATTTTTTAAGTGTTTCATTGTTTTTATTGTTTTAGTGTTTTAAATTATTATTGTATTGTGTTTCTATTTGTTTTAATTCTCTTTTAAGTGATTTTCTTTTTATTGTTGACCTTAGTATAATATTATTGTCTTTACAATAAGTATATAAACCTTGAAACCAATTAGAGCTTATTTTATTAAACTGTGTTAATATTGCTTTGGCTTCGTCTTCATATGAAGAGCCATAACCATACTGAAACGGCATTAAAAAAGTTTCTTCGTTATTCATTCCGTAATTTAAAGTAATTGTGCCACAAAAATAAGAGTTGCCGTAAATCTTATCAAACCATTCTTTTGCTTTTATGTCTATTGTTTTTATTTTCATTGTTTTTATTTTATTTGTTCTCTTAATTCTCTTATTGTGTTAATCAAAGCATATACAATTCCTGTATCTGTTTTTTGTTCAAGAGATAAATTTGTATATCTCTGTGCTTCTTGTTTTGCTAATTTTTTTATTGCCATGTTTTCTTTGTTTTTATATTATGTTTTCAATAATACAAAACCCAACTGACATATGCAAGTGTTTTATCAATTATTTTTTTTATGGTCATTTTTCCACCTCTGGAAATTTGCCACATTTTTACTTTCACAAAGTTTTGATAGTAGTATATTACAGGACATAGAAAGTCGCTTAAACAAGCTAAAAAGGGCTTTATTTGGCATATGGGAGTATAACAAAAAACTATGATATTAAATTATTAAAATGAACTATAATTTATATTATGTTAAATTATAAAACAGGCACAAAAAAAAGAGGGTCTTAATTGACCCCCTTAATTTATTTATAATATTAAGAATTTAGTATTTATAGTCATCTTTCCACTCCAACTCTTTTAAATATTCTTGATATTCTGCCAAGTCATTTTCACAAGCGTTTGGAAAATTATCTAAGGTTTGGTCAACGTAGGTTTGTTCATTAGGAACATAACCCATGTGATATAGTATTAATTTATTTATTTTCATAGTTTTTATTATTTAGATTTATTTATTCTGTGTTTTATTTCACTCTCCATATCATAACGAAATTTATCAATCCTCATTTTTAACTTTCGTTCCTCTCTTTTCTTTCTAATATTGTGCATAATGTTTTTTTCTATTCTATGCCTTTTCATTAAATTCTGGATTAGGTTTATTGGCATCTTTGCCATCAGTTAATATTTGTTGCATTACTTTGTCAATCAATCTTGTATATATTTGCTGATTTGTATCATTAAATAATGAGGAACGATTTTGTGAGTAATGATTGTAGCTATTAAGAAAGAACTCTAATTTTTTTACTTCATCTTTCGCATTTGAATAGTATTTTAAAAAGTCAATCATTCTTTGATAATACTCAGTAATTACAACTTCCTCCTCATAAATACCATCACTATCAAAAATAACCTCTTGAACATTACAATTACCATTATTAAAATAATCATAATTCAATCGAGATATTACTCTTAAAAGTTCGCCCTGTATAGTGGGCGCATCTCCACAATTAGGAACAAGATATTTATAAATTTCATTATACTCGGTTTGATAAATGCCTTCATCGTTCCAATATGTTTTTCCAATTGGCGTGAATTCTGTAAATGTTTTTTCTTTTGTTTTCATGTTATAATTCTTTATTTAATTTTTGATATTTGATAAATGCAAAGAGCATTTCACTTGCCATCTTCATATCTTTTCGTAATTTCTCGCTATCATTTACCATTACAACAGGACACCAAGATTTAAATTTTAAATCCTCTGCCCTTTCTCTTATTTTTTCAAGTGAAGTATTTTCTAAATAAGATATTGTGTCTGAGGTTAATTTTACCCCTTTGTATTTTGTAAACTTTTTTTCTTTTGTTTTCATGTTATAGTTTTTAAATTTGGTACAAGATACAATTTATTTTGCAACTGACAATAATTATTTTTTTATTATATTTATAAGTTGGATTATGCGCAAAAAAAACCCCTGTTAAATTTATGTATTAAATTCACAGTTAAGTGTATTAAATTTACACTTGAACTTCACATTTATACAACAAAGGTAACAGGGGAATAAAAACAACCAACATAAATATTTTAATGTAGGGCGAACAGGACTGGAAAGTTAATCTGTTTATCCTGTCTTTCTACTATAAATAGCTTCCAAACTTAGACCCTACATTATTTTTCTTTACTTACCATAGGTTTGAATTTAAACCCATCCTCTTGTATATTAATTTGTATTTGAGCACCATTTGGACAACATGGAACTTCTATGTCTAAATCATAACAAGTTTTATCATGGGGATTCCAAATAAACAACCTACTTTGTGCCATATTGATTAAGTGCATAAAATCCTCATTTGATAATGTATTATACAATTCACATAAAGCTTCATGTCTTGTTTTGCCATCAAACCTTATTTTATCTATTACATTTTTACTTTCTTTTGTTTTCATAATTATTATATTAAATTCATATATTCTATATCTCTATTTCTGCTATATTGTTTAATAGTCCATTCAACACTTCTATTGGTATTGAATTTCTTAATATAAGGAAATGTATCTTTTTCCTTAATAATAAAAATATGACAATACTCATGCTTTTGATTCTCTGTATTCACACTCTAAGTTTTTATGGTAAACATCAATTTTAGCTTCTAGCTCTTTTATCCTGTTTTCATATTCAATGTTCTTTGTTGTTGCATTGTTTAACAACTGCCTTAGGTGTTGAATTTCTATTCTTATTAAATCTGATTGTCCTGTCATTATTCTTTTATTTTAATTTTATCTTGCAAGAAACTTATTGTGTCCATAATAAAAGTATCTTTTTGTTCATGGCTATCCATTTTTTGTGGAACACAAATCCAATAATTTACTGTTTTACGTATGAAGAACTTTCTAATCATTTCCCCTACTTGTCTCATTGGTCTCATTTTTTCTTTGTTTTATTGTTTATTAATTCTATGTTTTTTTTCATTATCCAATCAAAATCAGAAGCATGAAAGTATCTGTTCTTGTCGTAATGTTCTATTGTTTTCTTAATTTGTTTTTTCATACTTCTTTTTTAAATTAAATGATTCACAGGCACCATCTATTGTTGCCCAATTAATTCCATAATTACAATCATGATATTCTTTTACCAGATTCAAAACCTCCATAGCTTGTTCGTCTGTACAAACATATCCTAAAGAACGAATATCATCTACTGACCATATAATTTCTATTTGTTTTTTCATAATTTATATATGTTGTCTTATTAAAATTATTTTTTCTTTATCTGTCAAGTCTTCGCTATCTAATATATTTATTAGATAACATTCAAATTCCTCTGTATTCATATTAGTGTATTTATATTTTGTTTTCTTAATTTGTTTTTTCATGATTTTTATGTATTTGTAAAACCTCTAACATTTCTTGTTTTCTGTAATGATTTGGTGAATCATCAAGCACCAAATTTACCAACCACTCTATTTCATCAATAGGGTCGGAACTTTGTTGTAATAACCAGAAAGCATAAACTTTTATTTTGCTTCCTAAATCTTTGTCTTTAATTGTTTTCATGTTATAATATTAATAAATTTTTTCCAACTGACCAAATCAGTTAAAAAATAGAGGGGGTTATTCCCCCTCGTTTTCAGAGTTATCTTCAAAGTAGCCATCTTCTTTAGCCAATTTGTTTAAAGTGTTTGTTAAAATGTTTTCTAACTCTTTAATTGTAATGTTATTTTTTGTTTTCATATTTTAAATTTTATTTATGTTAATGTATGCTTCAGCTATTTTTTGCCATTCTTTATTTGTAAATGGTTCAAAAGAACCATAATTTATATCCATTAAAAACATGTTCAAACGCCTTTCGAATGGGTAGTTTAACCAATCTTCTGTTTGATATTTGCTTTTAATAAATTCTGTTACAATAGTATTGACATTAATTTTGTATTCTTGGTCAATCTTATTGTTTTTCCAAAATGTTATTTCCATAATAATTGTTTTTAAATTATACTTTGTTTTCGATATTTCAATGAACTGCATTCAATATAGTAATAAATATTCCAACTGACAAATAATGTTGGTAATTTAACAAAATTTAGATTTTTTGTTATAAATATAACATTCTGTTATTTTACAAAATAACTTCCGTGTGGTACAGAACGAGTTAGTAAATATTGAATTGCATATCTTGAAGCATCAATGCCATGATTGAATTTATCAACAGGAATTGCACCTGTTAATTTCCAAGAATAATTATTAAACTCTCGTATTAAATTTATACTATCACTATCTATGATTATATTGTAATCTTGCATTAAACTAATTCCTGTTAATATGCTACCTTTTCTTTTTATTGTTGGCACAATATTTAACCCTTTAGATTTACATTCAGATATTAATCGTGGCTCAGAGTTATCACACACTATTAAATTCTTACCCATGTATCGAATTGACATATCAAATATTTGTGTTGTAGTCAAACCTTTTTTATAAAAGTGTTCTCTAATCCAAATTAATTTTCTTACTTTGTCAATGGCAACTTCACACAAACAACTTTCATCAACAGAGAATCCTATATCTAATCCACCTATTGAATCTATTTGGGTATTGAATTTACCTATATTCCAATGAGTAAATATAACTCCTTCTGCTCTTTGTAACCAACCACCCATAATCTGATGTTTGTATTTCTCTGGTCTTCTCATCTTCATATCATCAATCTGTTTAACAAAAGATTTAGAAAGGTGTGTTAAATTGTCTAAGTATGTTGTATGTATATATGTTATATTATTTTTTGTGCCATTAAAACCATCTGCAATACCTCTATTCTGAAAAAACCTTTGATATATCCAATTCTCTTTTGTAGTAGGGTTTAGAATTAATATACATCTAT
>JAAHTH010001247.1_pt1 | contig 22893 bp, 31 predicted proteins | sample 6116091 | NCBI WGS metagenome assembly JAAHTH01 (sample SAMN13939990, study PRJNA603662) | sponge metagenome | isolation source: marine sponge | host: Mycale hentscheli | place: New Zealand | collected 2006 | reverse complement strand
GCTTGGTGTCTAAAAGCAAACGGAGGAACTACAAGCAGCAATACTGATGGAACGATTACAAGTACAGTACAAGCAAACACAGATGCAGGATTTTCAATAATAAAATATGTTGGAAATGGTGTTATAAATCAATCGATTGGACACGGTTTATCAGCAGCTCCTGAATTATATATTACAAAGAATTTAGATACAGGTGGAACAGGTTGGTTTACAAAAACAACAGTAGTTGATGGAAGTTTAGATGAGTTAGCTCTGAATACTACTGATGCTGCAAGTAATATAACTAACACAAATTTACCTACATCAAGTGTAATCTATCAATATAATAACACAAATTTAGGTGCAAATGGTCAGAACTATATAGTTTATGCTTTCCATTCAGTCGAAGGCTTTTCAAAGTTTGGCTCATACACAGGTAATGGTTCAACAAATGGACCGATTGTAGAAACAGGATTTGAACCTGCATTTATAATGTTTAGGCAAACAGATGATGTTGCAAATTGGTGTATTGTAGATAATAAAAGAAGCACAACAAATCCAAGAAATAAAACATTAAGAGCAAATTCAACTGCAACTGAAGCAACAGTAGGAAGCACACAATTAGTTGTAGATTTTCTTTCTAATGGGTTTCAATTAAAACAATCAGGTGGTAACAATGTTAATAATGGTAACTTTATCTATATGGCATTTGCTGCAGACCCTGACACAGAAGCACCAACAGTAGCAAAAAGTTTTAGTACAAATGTATTTACTGATAATACCTCAAATGATTCTTTATCCGTAGATGTAGGTTTTAAGCCTGGTTTAATATGGACAAAATATAGAGGAGGTAGTCAGCAACATTATATATATGATAATATAAGAAGTAAATATGACTATCTTTCTTCTAACGATACTTATGGTAATCAAACAAGAACTTTTGGTATTGAACCTAATGATAATGGTTTTACTAAATTTGGTAATGTATGGAACAGGGCAGGTACTGACCAAATTGTTGCTTGGGCGTGGAAAGCTGATGATAACGAAGCGACAATAGAAGAAGTTACAGAGGATGTAGATTCAATAGCAATATATAAGTTTGAAGATAATGCTAATGATGTTACAGGTAATTTTAATGGTACTGCTTCTGATGTAACATACAGTTCAAGTGGTAAGTTTAATAAAGCAGCAGAATTTAATGGGAGTAGTAGTTTTATAAATACAGGAATTAGCAATACGACAATACCTTTAAGTTCTAATTTTTCAATTTCAGCTTGGATAAATACGAATTCATCAAGTGGATTTTTTATAGCTGAAGGAAATTTTAATTCTTGGAGTACAGCAGGTTTCGGTTTAGGTCTTGCAGGAAGTAATGTAGTTGAATTAAGTTTTGGAAATAATACATCAGGAGGAGCACAGGTACAAAGTTCTGCACTTGCAGCAAATACTTGGCATCATATAGTGGGAGTAGTAGAGATAGGCAATGTTTTAACATTGTATGTAAATGGGGTTAGTGTTGGTACTAATACACTAACTACAACTAATAGAACAAGTGTGACTGGTGGGTTTAATATTGGTGCAGATGCAGGAGGTTATGATTATACAGGTAAATTAGACCAAGTAAGATTTTATGATAAAGCATTAACTGCAGCAAGTGTTACTAACTTGTATAATGAAACTACTGCACAAAATAGTACATTAGATATAGGTACACAAGCTGTTGTTTCTATAGAATCAATAGTTAGTGCAAATGCTAATGCAGGGTTTAGTATTGTGAAATATGAAGGAAATAGTACTGCAGGAACAAAAGTCCCTCACGGACTTTCAGCAGTACCTCAAATGATAATTGTAAAAAGACTTGAGACACCTAATGATAATTGGGCAGTTTATAACGAAACAATAGGAAATACAAAAAGATTATCTTTAGATGAAAGTGGAGCGGCTGCAAGTAATAGATTAGAGTGGAATAGTACAACTCCTTCAGCTACTACATTTACTCTTGGAAATCATTCTTCGGTTAATCAAAGTTCTTCTTACATAGCCTACTGTTTCCATTCAGTAAGTGGATATAGCGACATTGGAAGTTACTCTGGAAATAGCACAAGTGGAAGATTAATAAATATCGGATTTCAGCCAGACTGGGTTATGATTAAAACAACAAATGCTACATCAAACTGGTTTATTATTGATAGTGTAAGAGGTGGATTAAATGATTTAAGACCAAATTCCAGTAATGCAGAAGAAACAAGAACTAACGGATTAACATTTGTAAGTAATGGTTTTGAAATAGATGATACTACTGTAGGCTTTAATAATTCAGGTACTGAATATATATATATGGCAATTAAAATGAATTAAAATGAATGGATTTGAACCAACAATATTAGGAATAGTTACATTAATAATGACAATATCAGAAATCAATTCTGTACTACAAGGATTGTTAATAGTAGTAACTACAATTTATACACTTATAAAGATCCATCAGCTATTAAATAAAAAATAATTAACTTTATTAAAAATAAATATTATGAAAAACTTTTTAAATAAAATTTGGGAAGGTATTAAAGATGCATTTTGGCTACAAGTACCTTATATTATATACTCAACAGTATGGTTATTATTAACTATGTTTTGGGCAACAGTATTCTTAAAGTGGTTTATGAATAAATATTATTAAAATGAAATTATCAAAAAATTTAACATACGCTGAAGCGATAAGATCTGAAACAGCTAAACGTAGACGTATAGAAAACACAGCACACGGAGTAATACTAGACAACTTAAAGCTAACAGCAGATAAAATATTTCAACCCGTTAGAGATCACTTTAATAAACCTATCTATGTATCTAGTATGTATAGATGCGAAAGGTTAAACGGTTTAGTAGGTGGTAGCAAAAACAGTAAACACATTACTGGACAAGCTATAGATCTAGACAACGATGGTACAGATGTATCTAACAAAGATATATTCTATTACATAAAAGACAATTTAAAGTTTGATGTATTAATATGGGAGTATAATGACGATAGTCCTAGTTGGGTACATTGTAGTTATGTAGAAGGTTTAAATAGAGGTTTGGTATATCGCAATACTAATTTAGGTTTAATAGAGTTTAAAGAACCTAAAGTAGAAAAGCCAAAAAAAGTAAAGTATGAGCAAAGAAAGAAAAAAGTTCAAACAGACGAAACTAGGTCAGTTTCTACTGGGGAAATCAGGGGTGTTTCAGAGTCTAGCGGAGACAATACCTGATCGAGGTGTATTGGGCGTTTTAAAGAACTTAATCATTAAAGATGATACATTACCTCAGCCTGATAAAGAAACGGCTTTAAAGATGCTTGAAATTGAGTTAGAGGAGATGGATGCGGTTACTCGTAGATGGGAAGCTGATGCATTATCTGATTCTTGGCTTAGTAAAAATGTAAGACCTATATCTTTAGTATTTTTAACTTTAGTATATGCTACAGGTTTTTTTATGGAATATGACCTTGATATAATTAACCAACTAATGCTCTTAGTATATGGAGCGTACTTTGGATCTCGTGGTTTAGAAAAAATAAGAAAGCTATAATATATATACATAGTATTATATATATCATTATTATATATTTATTATATATATTTATATATATTTATATATATGCGAAGTAAATTAATTAAAAAATTAGATAGAGTATTTAGTGAATACATAAGGTTAAATCACTCAAATAATCAAGGGTATTGCACTTGTATTACTTGTAATAAAAATTTTCATTATAAAAATATAGACGCAGGTCATTTCGTAAGCCGTAGACATATTTTAACTCGTTTTGACGAACTTAATGTATTTCCTCAATGTAAATATTGTAATCGATTTTTAAATGGTTTACAATACGAATACGGAAAAGCTATCGACCATAGGTTTGGTAAGGGTACAGCAGATAAATTAGTTCAAAAAAGTAGGTCAACTGAACGTATGGATACAAAAAAAATTGAAGATTTATTTGCTATTTATAAAAAAAAATTAATAACTTTGAAAAAACAAATATAAAATTATGACACACGAAAACATAGAAATTATAAAAACACAAGCCAACGGCTTTATTAACGATCAATTAAAATATCGTAGACTTCGCATAGAAGCGTTAGAAGAAGAAAATAAAACTTTAGCCTTACTTATTGATAATTTAGAAGATAAAATAGGTAAATTAGAGGAAGAGTTGTATTGGGCAACTAAAATCGCAGAAACAAATAAATAATTAATTATGTCACAAACAAAAGTAATAACCGACAAAGTAGAATACAAATCTACAATAAAAGCTATCGACCAAGGAAAAGATTGGGAAGGTGGTGATAAAATAGTTAGAACTGAATACTCGGTACATATGGCTAATGGTCATACACCTGTATTTAATATTAAATCAAGTAAGGATAACCCACAAAGAGCGTTTCCTTATAACAAAGGTACAGAAGTTATATACTTGCTGACCGAAAAAGAAATGTTTAACAAAATAAGACAATTTGGTACACTAGATATGGAAAAAACAGATAACCTTAAATTACCTAAAACTGAACAAAAGTTAACACAACAACAAAGTATAGCGCTTTCAGTTGCATCTAAGTTAGGTTTTGAAACAGTAACTTCTGACGCTTGGCAAAATACTTTAAAATTAAAAGGTAAATCAGCTGAAGAAACTCAGAAAAAACAAGCGACGGCGCAAAGTCAACTATTAAGTTCAATAGGGCAAGTAACAATAGCATATTATAATTTACTAACTACTAAACCGCAAAATAATGAACAAGGAAATTAATCCGGATTTTACACACGGAATATATTATAAAAAAGGCACTCAAAAATATATTGATTTTAAAGTGCAAATAAATTTAGAACAACTTAAGAAATATGTTGAATTGGATAAAGTGAAAGAACACCTAAGCCAAAATAAAAATAAATTAGATATCACTGTTAAAACCAGCAAAGCAGGTAATTTATATGGAAAACTAGATGATTTGTCGTATAAAAAAGAAATAACGTCAAGTCAACACAGTCCTGACAGAGATGAAGATGACGGACTACCATTCTAATTTAGTTTCGTATAAATCGCAAGTTGATAAATTACAAGATATAAGGGACGGTAAAGTAAAAGAAGGTTTATCGTTAGGCGTAAAAGAAATTGATGAGTACTGGAGGTTTAAGTTCGGTTCTTTTAACATAGTACTAGGTCACGCGTCAACAGGTAAAACTACAACTTTACTCTTCCTTTTATTATTGTATGCGGTACGTTTTAAACTTAAATATTTAATATATAGTGCAGAAAATGAAGCAACAAGTATAAGTAAAAAATTAGTTGAGTTTCGTACAGGGTTACCGTTTAATAAAATTCCTAACGATGTATGGAAAAAAGAATTAAAATGGGTAGACGAACATTTCAAATATATTGATATAGATGAAGTTTTTACAGCCAGTGAATTGTTAGTTAAAGCGCAAGAAATAAAAAAAGATTTTGATTATTCAGCATTGATGATAGACCCGTATAACAGTTTGCGAAAAGACAAAGAAACAATGAAAAGCCACGGTGCGCACGAGTATGACTATGCAGTAGTTAGCGATATGAGGTTATTCTGTAGGAAAAACAAGTGTTCAATATACTTAGTTACCCACGCGGTAACAGAAGCGTTAAGGCACAGACACCCTATGAATCACGAATTCGCAAATTATATAACGCCACCAGGCGCTGGTTCAGCTGAAGGTGGGGGTAAATTTTTAAACAAATCTGACAACTTTATAATATTACACAGGTACACTAATCACCCAGAATATTGGACAAGTACATATATAGCGGTAATAAAAATAAAAGAAATAGACAGTGGCGGTAGACCAACTCCGTTAGAAAACCCTATAGAATTTAAATCGATTTCAAACAATGTTGGTTTTAGTTTAAATGGGAAAAATTTATTACATTTAGTAGAAAAGCGTGATTCTTGAAAAAGCATATAAAAAACATAATGATTGGATTAGGATCGTAGTGTCTTTTGGATGTAACAAATCAACAGCTGAAGACATAGTGCAAGAAGGGTATATAAAAATAGATGAAATGACTAAAAAAGGTAAAGACCTTACATATAAAGATGATATAAATTATTGGTATGTATATAAAATATTACGTCATTTATTTTTGCATTTAAAATTAAAAGAAAAGAAAAGCAAGGTGGTAGATATACAGTTTATAAAAAATGATTACGGACAACTACGCGATATAGATGAAGTTGTAAAAGCTCCATCTCATATAGATTACCAGAAATTTGACGAAAAGTTTAACGAATTATTAGGCGAACTAACTTGGTATGATAAAAGTGTTTTTCAATTAATAAGTTCAGGGAAAAAAATATCAGAACTAAGTAGGGAAACAAATATAAGTTATGTTTCATTATGGAATTCATACAGGAAAGTTAAAAAACATATTGAGGAAAAAATAAAAAACTATGATTGGTTTAGGGGATTTGACAGAAAAAATAATTAACATAATTACATTTGGTTATGGTAAAAGATTTGCAACTTGGGTGGCTAAATTATTTGGTTACAAAGATTGCGGGTGTGATAAAAGAAAAGACGAATTAAATAAAATACAAATTAAAAGATGACACAAAAAGTTCAAATGATAAAAATTGATTACGATCAATGGACTAAATTTAAAGGCGTAAAAAACAACACAATTGCAAAAAACGAATTAAAATTAATCGAAAGTTTACACGCTAAGTATTTTGACCATCCTTATGAAAGTCTATGTACTTGTAGGGGTGAACATATAATAGGAAGAATACAAGAGTTTGTAGACGAGCTAAATGTTGTTTACAAAAATGGATATAAATCAAGTACATAAATGGGAAAAAACAGTTGTAGAAATATTAAATTTAGATGGATGGAATTTAACTTGGTGCGGGGGTGAATATGAATATTTTGACGCTAAAGGTTTAACGCCTAAAAAAAATGAATGTGTAATAGAAATGAAATTTAGGCACAAATATTATGAAACAAAATTATTAGAAAAAAATAAATACCAAAGGTTAATTCAATTACCTAAAAAAATACATAAATTATATTTAGTATTTGATTCAAAAGGTATGTATATATTTTGGTTAAACAGAATGAATTTGCCTGATATAGAAAAACTAAATTGCCCAGATACAACACTGTGGACTAAAAAGAAAAAAGAAAAAGAAGTATATTTATTAGATGAAAGTCTAGCAAGTTATGTAAACAATGAATCAAAGTTTAATAGAAGCATATAAAAAATTAGATAATATAAAAGAGCTTGAATGCGATATTAATATATCTAAAGTTTTAGAAGTACTTAATAAATGGAATAATAAAGCAAAAGATAATGGCGAATTAAAAAAAGTTATTGAAGCGTTTTTAGAAATACAATGGCATATTATAGAATTAAAACGTGACAGGGATTTAGCTTTAAAAGGTTTAGTACAATATAAACTCCAAAGAAATCAAGCCATTGACGAAAGAAATGAAACACTAACAAAAATAAAAAGATATGAAGATCAATATATTAACGGACATAATAGGCGAAGAAAGGAATAGCGACGTCAGTAATAAACTATTAGAAACTATTAACGTTTTGTGGTTAGATTGTGATACAGTCCCGGAGTACGGTAGTAAAATAACCGTAGACCTTTTTAGTTTTATTTTTGAATTTACTTTAGAAGAAAAAACATATACGTATGACGGGGAAGATGTTACAATAACTTTAAAGTATAGTAAAACTAATGAAATATTATGAAAAAAGTAAAGTGTAACTTTTGCGGATATTTAAATCACCCGCATAATATAAGGTGCGAAGGTTATGATTGCGGTGTACCTCTAGACCTAGACATAGAATATGAAACGTATAACGGATTACCTAATATAATAATTAAAAAACAATGAAAAACATACAACTACTCGACGGCAAATATTACGAAACTACAGAACTATTATCAAAAATGTTAGATGATGAATTTTATTATGGTTTTATGCACAAGTTCGCATTTAGCAGTTCAAGCATAAAGCTATTGCTAGAGTCGCCAAAAACTTATCATAATGTAATGACTTACGCTAAAAATGACAAAAGTTCACAAGCATTAAGAGATGGGTATTTATTACACCTTTTAGTATTAACGCCAGATTATTTCCATAAACAAATATTTGTTGACGTTCAAAGTAAAAACACAAAAAAATATAAATTAGCTCAAGAAGAACACGGGGAAGTATATACTATAAAAGAAAAAAATGATGCTGAAAGGTTAGCTGATGCAGTATTTCGCAATGAACCAGCTATGCAAACATTAAAAGGCTGTAAGATGGAATACCCAGGCGTTGGTTTAGTACAAGGTAAACCGTTTAGAGCAAAAGCAGACGCGCTACACGATAATTATGTATTAGATTTAAAAACTACTAGCGACATTAAAAAGTTTCAAAAAGCAGCTTATTGGTATCATTATGACGTACAAGCATATTTATATACAGAAATATTTAATAAGCCTGATTTCAGGTTTTTAGTAATAGATAAATCATCTTGCGACATAGGGCTAAGTGAACCTGTAAGTAAAGAGTTTATACAAAGCGGAAGAGATAAAGTAAGGTATGCGATGAAAATATACCACGATTATTTTGAAACTGGGGAAACTGATTTAGATAGTTATTATATAAATATAGAATTATGAAATTATTTGAATATCAATTCCCGAAAAATGAAGAGCCGAAAGATGACACTGAAATAACTAATGCGCTGTTGTATTTTACACACGCTAATAGGGATAAATTCAAAAAGCTATGTAAAAAAGGTATGGAAGAAGAATATACTAGGGAAGAATTAAAAACCGCAAACATATCAGATTTTTTATTATATATATTAAAAAAGAATTATGGAGAAACTGAAATTTAAAAGAGTATTAACAGAACAACAAGGACACGATTTATCGAAACAACATATTGGCGAAGAATATATTAAAACGCTAATAACTGAAGATTCTGACGGTTATGATATGTATGGAAATTTATTATTCAAGTTTCGTAAAAACGTTATACCCATTGATATATTAAAATCAGGTGTTGATAATTTTAAAGATAGTATAGAGTGGACAGAAAGTAGGGGTGCGGCTAGTGGTTTCAGCGGTAAAAGAACTAGAGCCGATGGCAGTATATCTAATACAAGCGTAGGTAAAAAAGTTGAATCAGGTGTAGTCGGTTTTATGGATAAAAGTGCAATGATAAGATATTGTAGAAAAACAGCTTTTACCCGCAGGTACTTTGATAATTATCAAGAAGGTTTGCCGTTTGTTAAATTCGTTGACCAACAATATGAAAAATTATGCCCTGAATATTATAGTAGGCAAAAAAATATAGCAGAAGGTACTAATCAGAATTATGTTATACCTGATACGAGTTTCACTACTGTAACTGTTAATAAAAACTTTAGAACTGCAGTGCATAAAGATGCTGGTGATTTTAGCGAAGGTTTTGGTAATTTAGTAGTTTACCGCGAAGGTGATTGGCGTGGCGGTTATTTTATACTGCCAGAATATGGTGTAGGAATAGATTTAAAAAATACAGATATATTATTTGTAGACGTACATAAGTATCATTGTAACACTGGTTTTACTAATTGGTCAGATGATTGTTTACGTATAAGTTTCGTGCTTTATTATCGTGAATATATGTATAAATGCAAAGCACCAAAAGATGAATTAAAACGCGTAAAAATAGATCAAGGTGGATACAATAGATTATAAAATAGCAATACCCTCATATAAAAGACCTGAGGTAATAAAACAAAAAACTTTAAGAGTATTAAAAGAATATCAAATACCTAAAGAACGCATCACAATATTTGTGGCTGACGAAATAGAATATGAAACATATAAAAAAAGTTTAAATAAAGAATACGAAATAGTTATCGGTGTGCCAACTATCGGGTTACAAAGAAACTTTATAGAAAGGTATTATAAAGAAGGTACAAAGTTAGTAATGTTTGATGACGATATAGACCAAGTATTACGTAAAAACGAAGATACGTTAGTACCTTTAGCTAATCTAGAAAAAGAATTTATAGTAGAAGGTTTTAAACAATGCGAAAAAGCAGGCGCTAAGACTTTCGGTATGTATGCTGCAGCTAATCATTATTTTATGAAAGAACGTGTATATAATAAAATATGTTATATAATAGCTTCAATGTTCGGGGTGATAGTAGAACACGACCGATTTTTAGAGCGTTACACGAATCACGGAGAAGATTATGAATACAGTATAAGGCAATACATTAAAAACGGCTGTCTAGTCCGCTTAGATTATATAACAGCTAAGTCGAACTATTATAAAGAGCCAGGCGGTTTGCAAACTTTTAGAACTGCTGAAAATATACATAAATCTATAAAATGGATACAAGATGAGTTTCCAGATTATTGTACGATGTATATACGAAAAACAACAGGTCACGCTGAATTACGATTAAAAGACAAATCAGGTGACAAACAACAAGTAAAATTATTTTAGTAAATTTGAATTATGAAAACACATTTAGAAACATATAAAATAGCAAAAGAAGTAAAGAAAATAACAGGTCTAAACTTTTTAGAAAAGAATAGGAAAATAGAATATGTAGAAGCTAGGGCTTTTTTCGTACATATATTAAAGAACTATTATAAACTACGTAACAGGGATATAATAATTATATTTAACGAATTAGGCTTTAAAATGGATAGCGCTACATTATGCCACGCATTAAAAATGTTTGAAGTATATGAACATAAAAATAGCCGTATGCAAGAATGGTTTGATAACCTATTCACTAAACCTGACTTTAAAAATAGGTCTAATACCAGCGCTTACATTAAAAGTAAATTAAAATATTTGCCTGAAGATACTTTAATTAAAATAGGTGCGCAAATTGAAGCAATGATAAAAGATGAAGTATTTTTAGACGAAAGTGAGTGGGAGTATTAAAAAAACATACAAAAATTTATTATATATTTGATTAATCAAGTTTTTTCAAGTGGCAGCAAAAGTAATAAGTAACTATATATTTAAACCTAAAAAGAAAAGACCTGGTGTACATTCTAAGAATGCAAGCCGTAATCAAACAGGATATAAAAAGAAATATAGAGGTCAAGGTAAAAACAAATAAATTATGAGTTGGGGCGGTAAAAGAGAAGGTTCAGGTAGAAAAAATAAAGCTGATGAATTACAGCTGTTAGATAAACTTTCACCTATGGAAGATTTATTTATACAAGTACTGCACGACGGTCTTAAAAAAGGGGACTATAAATTCGCACAGTTATTTGCTAATTATTATTATGGTAGACCAAAAGAAACTCAAGATATAACCCTAAACCAAGATACACCATTATTCGAAGTTGTAGTAAAAGAAAATGAACCAAGTCGAAACTAATGTTGTATTTAATCACGCTTATAGTTTTAGTAGGTCTGATAAAAAAATCTTAATAGAACAAGGCGGCTCACGTTCAGGTAAAACTTTTAACTTACTGATTTGGATAATATTTGATTATTGTACTAAGAATAAGGGTAAAATAATAACTATCTGCCGTAAAACATTTCCTAGTCTACGCGGTACAGTTATGCGTGACTTCTTAGATATTTTAAAAAAGCATAAACTATATACTGAAAAAAACCATAATAAAAGTAATAGCGAATATTACATAAACAATAACACAATAGAGTTTATATCATTAGACCAACCTGCTAAAATACGTGGTAGAAAAAGAAACTTATTATTTGTTAATGAGTGTAATGAAATAGATTGGGATAGCTGGCAACAATTAATATTTCGTACAGAAGGTAAAATTATTATAGATTACAACCCTTCTGAAGCTAATCATTGGATATATGACCAAGTAGAAACTAGAGATGATGCTATATTTTATAAAACTACATACAAAGACAATCCTTTTATCGATAAAAATTTAATTGGTGAACTAGAACGTTTAAAAGAAACTGATGAAGAATATTGGCAAGTATTCGGGTTAGGTGAAAGAGCTTTATCACGTACACAAATATTTAGAGCTAATATAATAAAGAAAATACCGCAAGACGCTAAATTCCTTTCAATCGGTATAGACTTCGGTTATACTAACGATCCAACCTGCGCAGTAGAAGTATATCAAAAAGAACATAACCTGTATATAAACGAATTACTATATAGGACTATGATGACCACCTCTGATATACATAGGTTTTTATTAGAACAAAACAAAGGCAATAAATTATGCTTTGGGGATTCAGCGGAAGTACGTTTAATAGACGAACTCCGTAGAATGGGTAATAATATAAAGCCTAGTGTAAAAGGTCAAAACTCTATAATGGCAGGTATAGATTTATTAAAACGTTTCAAATTATATATAACAGAAACATCTGTAAACGCTATAAAAGAATTTAGAGATTATAGGTGGAAAAAAGATAAAGCGAATAGATTAACTAATATACCTCAAGAGGGCAACGACCATATCCCTGACGCTACAAGATATGCAACCTATAGTTTAATGAGTAAACCGAATTACGGAAAATACGCTATTAGGTAAAAAAAGTTATTAAAAATTTTTTATAACTACCAAAAAGTTTTATATTAGCGTAATGAATAATAAAAACACATTTAAAATAATAGGTTACTTTGAGGATTACTTTGTAGATAATAAATATATAGGTTCAAAAGCTTGTGATGAACAACCTGATAGAACTCAAGGCTTTTTCGGGCAAAGATATTTTTACGCTACTAATGATATAATATTAGAAAAAGGTAAGAAAATAAAAAGCGGTACGAAGTATAAAACATATTATAGCCAACTTTCCGGTAAGTTTAATGGCACGCAAGAAGAAAAGTTACAAGCAATGCAAAAATCACACCAATGGAAAATATCACAATAAAAGAGTTTATCATTTACGTATTACCTATTTGGGCTGCAGTAATTTTATTTTACTTTTTCCCTATAATAGTCATAAGCTTCATCTTAATTTATAATATTAATAAATACCGCATTCAGTAATTTTTTCTTTTCACGTTAATTAGTTTATATATGGGGGTCTGCGGTCCCCCTTTTTTTATGCAAAAAAAACCGTAAATTTATATTATATATATATGAAGTTATCAATAAACGTCCCTACTGAACTAAGTGAAATAACATTAGGTCAATACCAACGTTATATTAAAATACAAAAAGATAATGGTGACGGTACGTTTGTAGCTCAAAAAATGATAGAGATATTTTGCGGCATAGATTTAAAAGATACTTTTAAAATAAAGGTAGCAGATATAAATGAAATAATTAAAATACTAAACGACTTACTAGAAATAAAACCTGAACTAATAAATCGCTTTGAAATGGATAATGTAGCGTATGGGTTTATACCAATATTAGAAGATATATCATTAGGAGAATATGTAGACATAGAAAGCTATATGCAAGACTGGGATAATATGCATAAAGCAATGAGTGTATTATATAGACCAGTTACTGCAGCACATAGAGATAAATACAATATAGTAGAGTATGAAGCTAAAGAAACCGATGTAATGAAAGATATGCCTTTAAATGTTTGTTTTAGTGCCGTGGTTTTTTTTTACAATTTAGGAATCGAGTTGTCAAGCAATATGATGGATTATTTAACGGAGGAACAAATGATCAACCTTACGGAAGGTCAGCACAGTTTTCTAAACGATGGGGGTGGTATTCAGCGATTTACGAACTCTCTCAAGGACGTATTACAGAACTCGAAAATATCACTAAAGAAAAACTATTAAAGTCGTTAAATGTATTATTATATATTAAAGAGAAAAACGAAGTAGAACAAGCAGAATTAAAAGCAAATGCCAGAAAGTAACAAAGCAATAAGATCATATTATTTATTAAGCGAAGCATTAGAAAGCTCATTACTAAGTAACAATATAACTAAGACAGTTACAATAGGTGATGTATCTGATGTAGACTTAGGTAAACAAACTATATTTCCTCTAGCACATTTTATAGTAAACAATGTAGTGTCAACACAACAAACACTTGTATATAATATTACAGTACTTGTAATGGATATAAAAGATGTAAGTAAATCTGAAGAAACAGATAAGTTTAGAAAGAATACAGATGAACAAGATATACTTAACACACAACTAGGGGTATTAAATCTATTAATACAAAAATTAAGGTTCGGTGATTTACACACAACAGGTTATAGATTAACTAATGATCCTACTTGCGAACCATTTGTAGATAGGTTTGAAAACAACTTAGCAGGATGGAATGCAGACTTAGAAATAGAAATGCCTAATGACCAATATATATGTTAGTATTTTCAGATAAGTTTAATACAAGGTTAGATGAGTTCTTTAAAGCTGTTAAGAAACAAGCTAGACAGAATCTTAGCAAAGGTACAAAGCTGCAAAGAAAGAAGCGACCAATAAACAACACAAAAAAATTATATAACAGCATACAATATAAAAAGCTATTTGAAAATAAGAATAGTTTAGCATATGGATTGTTTATGGAAGATTATGGTGATTACATAGATAAAGGTGTAAAGGGTACTAAAAGTAATTATAGAGTAAACAAGAATACACCGTTTTCATTTAAAAGTAAACCACCACCAAGTTCTGCTTTTAGTGGCTGGGCAAAAGCAAAGAATATAAGGTTTAGAGATAAGCAAGGTAAATTTACAAAAGGTAACTATAAACAAATAGGATATGTATTAGCTAGAAGTATATTTGAAAAAGGTATTAGGGCTAACAACTTTTTTACTATACCGTTTGTTAATGAGTTTAAAAAATTACCGCAAGACCTTCAAAACATATTTAGTGATGATATGATAATTGAAATGATAGACAGTATGATAGAAGCAGGTTTAATAAAAAAAATATAATGGCAAATATATTATTAAGAAGTCCGTATTACGAAACACATAGTCAAGCATATGTTAATCCTGATGTAGCTAAAAGTGCTACATTAACATTATTTGTAGATGGTACACAAATATCTGAAATGAGTAAAGATACTGTGCTTTCAGGATCAAGTGGTCAAGAAACAGGAACTGTAGCTTTTGAGATAGCAGATCTATGTAGAGATTATATAGACGTAACATTTAACAATTCTTACACTAGTCAGACTATTGCAATAACAGGTACACTTACATTTAAAAGTGAAACAATCGATGATATAAATACGGGTAGCACGCCTAGTACTGTAGGAACACCAGTTAGTATTTCTCACAAAGGTTTAGATGGTTACTATGAATTTATGGAAGGTTTAGGTACAGGAAATACACCACCTAATAGTGCTAAGACAATAGCAGTAACACAAGATGAAATATTACAAGACAACACACAGTTATATTATCCTGATAATACTGCAGGAGTAATACCTTATTTTGATCGGAATACATCAGCAATAGTATATGATACGTTTAGTACTTCAGCAATAAGCAAAACTACATTATCAACTACCTTTACAATAAATAGAGTTTGTAATAAACACACAGCATATAAGGTTACATTCGTAAATAAGTATGGTGCTTTACAAGACTTTTATTTTAATGGTAAAACAACAGAAAACATTAATGTAAGTAAAACTACATTTAAAAGAAATATAGGGAATAGTAGTTTTGAATATGATAAACAAAAACATTCTATAAGACAGTTTAATACTTTAGCTAATGAAAAACTTATATTAAACACTCCGCCAATGAGTTATGATAATGTAAACGAAGCTATTAAACAATTATTAGTAAGTGAGCAAGTATGGATAAGAAAAGTAGAAGGAGGATCAGAACAAACAGTACCAATCAATATAACCGATACACAACAAACATTTAAAACAGGTGTAAACGATAAAGTAGTACAATATACAATTACTGCAGAGTATGCCTTTGATATGATAAGTAATATTAGATAATGAATGATATTCAATTATATGTTAAAGAACCTACTGATGTAAATTATACTAGGTTAGATTTATTTAAAGATGAAACAATATCTTTAACACAAACTATACAAGATGTAAAAGATCCAGGAAAGATATTTACAAACTTTAGTAAAACATTTAGTTTACCTGCTAGTAAAACAAATAATAAATTCTTTAAACATTACGAAAACTTTATACAATCATCAGAATATTCTTTTGATGCACGTAAAAAGAAAGACGCTAAAATAGAATTAAATAGTTTACCATTTCAAAGAGGTAAAATAAGATTAGAAGGTGTAGATTTAAAGAACGGTAGACCAGATACGTATAGGATAACATTCTTTGGTGATTTAGATTTAAAAGAAGTATTAGGGGATTTTAAATTACAAGACTTAGATTTCTTAGATAATTTTGATTTAACTTATACATCTAGTGATGTAAAAACTGCTTTAACATCAACGTCTGGTTCTGGTGACGTTACAGTAGGAAGCGAAACCTTTACAACACCTACATTAGTATCTTTAATAGGTAATTCACAAAGAGGTTTTTATTTAGATGTAACATCGCCAACAACTTCACCATCGTATTATGATGCAACTAAAGAAGAAGTAAACATATCAGGTGGTAATTTAAGTACATCTAATAGCGCTCAATATTCTGGATATTATTGGAAAGATTTAGTTTATAGTATAAGGCTGTATGTAATAATAAAAGCGATAGAAGATCAGTTTGATAAAATAACTTTTAGTACTGACTTTTTCAATGACACTAATACTGGTTTTTATAATTTGTATATGCTTTGTCAAAGAAATGCAGGTAAAATATTAGAAGGTTCAGGAAGTTCATATACGCCTAATAAACAAACTAGTAAAACATATTTTAATGCATATAATTACCACCCGAATAATTTAATACTAGGGCAAAGGTTTTTTCAAATATATAATATTGCATCATACCAAAACTTTCAATTCGCAATAATAGTTAATTATACAAATACATCTGGAAACCTATTTGTTGATTTAAAAAACACTTCAACTAACCAAATTGTAACAACTTTCACTTATGCCGTAGGACAATCTGGAGGACGAAGAAGTTTTAGTTTAAATAACGGAAATTATAAATTAATTTTTAGAACTGACAATACTACAAGCACAGTAACTGTAACTAGTTTTTCTTTTGATCTATATGGTAATTTTGACAATTTTGACACAACTAGTATAGCTGCTGGAGATGTAGATGCTAATTTTGTTGTCCCTACAGAAGGTTTTTCTATATCACAAAACATACCAGATATTAAGGTTATAGACTTTTTATCAGGTTTATTTAAAATGTTTAATCTAACAGCTTATAAAGAAGATGGTAAAATATATGTTAAAACATTAGATAGTTATTATTCAGACGGTACAGTAAGAGACGTTACTGAATACGTAGACAGTACAACAAAAACTATAGATAAAGCTCTGCCTTATAGAGAAATAGATTTTAAGTATGAGGACACTAATAACATATTAGCTAAAAATCACAAAGAACAGTTTCAATCAGATTGGGGATCTGCAACTTATAATGATGATGGAACATTAGATAGTAATAATCAAGCATATGAAATAATATTGCCTTTTCAGCATATGAAGTTTGAAAAATTAGTAGGGGGTTTACAAGTAGGACATTTATTAGATGATAAGCAAGCAGCGTATTTAGGTAAACCAGTAATATATTACCCTATACATAGTTCTAATACGGGTGAAACAGCACCTTCAATAAATTTGCTTTCAAGTATAAATGGTTATGATGGCGGAACAAGTAATGCTTATGAATCTAGTGTAGATGCATATTGGATTCCTAGTAATACTCCAGCAATATTAAATACAGGTGCGGGTTACCCAGAATCAATACATTTTAATGTAGAAAAGAATGAATGGAATGATAGCGAAGCATATACAGATACATTATTTGAAAAATATTATAAGGCATATGTTACTAATGTATTTAGATTTAATGAAAGATTAACTAAAATAAAAGCTAGGTTGCCTTTAAGTTTTTTACAGCAATATAGTTTAGCAGATGAATTACAAATAGGTGATCTTACTTATAGAATAAATAGTATAACAACTAACTTACAAACTGGTGAATCTAGTTTAGAATTATTAAATGGTAGTGAAGCAGTAGTATCATCAGGTGTAGGTTTTATAAGTATATTAATATCTTCATCTAATAGCACAACACCTAGTACAGCTTGTGGATATACTTTAAATACAACAGTTTATTATACAGGTTTATTAGGTAACACAACACAACTGTTTACAAATGAAGGTTTAACAACTAGTTATACAGGATCAGGAAACTATCACGCATTTCCAGGTAGTAATTACGGAACAATAGATACTAATGGTTATGTGTCAAATTATCAACCTTGTCCTACACAAGCACCTACAATGACGACTAGTTCAGCTTCAAATGTAACATATCAATCATTTACAGCTAATGGTAGTTTAGATGTAGCTAACGGTACTGTAATTGAAAAAGGTTTTTATATAGGAACTAGCCCTACATATACAAACAATACCCCTAAAGTAGTTGTTTCAGGAACATCTACAGGTAGTTATTTATACAACAAAACATCTGGCGTTTCAGGTAACACAACTTATTATGTAACTGCATATGCAATTAATGAACACGGAGAAGGAATAGGTACTACTGTAAGTTTAACAACTCCATCAGCACCTGTGCCGCCAACTGTAAGCGCATTAACAGAACAAAATGTAACTTATACAGGTTTTACCGCTAGATTAGAAATTACAAGTGATGGAGGTGATACTATTGACGGAGCAGGATTCTATATGGGAACTAATAGCGTAGCAGCTACTAATAACCCACATTATAATATAACACCCGCACCTAATTCTACAGGTATAAAAACTTATGACTTTGGAAGTTCTGAAAGTATATTAGCTAATACTACATATTACTATTGGGGAACAGCTACAAATCAATACAGCGCAACAAAAGGTGTATCTAGTACTTACGAAACAGTTGTAACAACTCCAGCACCAAGTGCGCCTTCAGTAGAAACACAAACAGAAAGTAGTGTAACATCTACAAGTTTTACGGGTAACATAAACATAACAAATGATAACGGTGCAAGTATAACAAGCGCAGGAATATGGATGGGAACTAATAGTTCAGCTTATAATGCAGCAGGTAATACTTTTTATAATATATCTACTACATCTACAGGAGTTAAATCATTAAACTTTACAAGTCTTACTGGTAACACAAATTACTATTATTGGGGTTCTGCTACTAATAGTGCAGGAACAACAGTATCTAGCGCTTATGAAACTGTAACAACTCCAGCACAATCATATCCTTATAATAATATGTACTATAATGCTAATGATGCATATTATGCTTGTATTAGTAGTAGTTCACAAACATATTATTCTACATCAAGTACTTTTGGTGCAGGTATAGTTTTATATACGGATGTATCATTAACTACATTAGTACCAGACGGTTATTATTCAAGAAACAATTTTTCTTATCAAGTTGACAACAACGATGGTACTTTAGGTGCTGCAACAGCCTGTTTAACATCAACTGTATATAGGGTACGTATAAGTAGCGCATACCCATCAACAAATTATTATGATATGACAACTGTAGAAGCTGCAGGTTTAAGCACTACAAATGTTATGTATTTTACAGCTTATTGGGGTTCTGGTAGGGTTATGTATTCAGATGTAAATGTTACAAACACTTATACAGGTTCAGGTACTTGGAAAACTGATCAAGGTTCAACCGCTTTTGAATATGGAAGATATCCAGAAGGAAAATTATTTTTTGCACGTAGACAAAATTATATAAATGGAGCTTGGACTGATTTAACATCATCTATCACTACAAGCGGATATGATGATTATATATGTCAAGTAAGTGCTGCAGGTGTTCTTCAAATAATTTATTGGAATTATGATACAGGTGCATTAGCTATAACAGGTTCAGCAAGTATGAGTGGTATAAAAATATCTAGTTCAGGAAGTGTTGATGCAGCAACAGCTTGTGCTACTACACCATCTACGATAGTCTATTATGACGGTACAAGTATAAGTAATGGTACTGTAATTTATACTGATTCTGTTTCAGCTGGTACATCAGCTAGTACTGATAAATTTAATGGTGGTGGTAACTGGTATAAGTTTGAAAATAACTATAGAGCGCAAATAAGTAGCACAGGTGTAATATCTAATTATGCAAGTTGTTAAAAAAAGAAATTAAAGTTATTATATATATATGTTACATAGCATAATCGAATTATTAAAGTACTCTAAAAGCAAAAGCGAGAATGTGTTGATAGCTAAAGGTAAATACAAGCTGCCTAACAGTTTAGGAGAAGCATATAAACAATTTAAAACTGAAATTAAATGGCAGTCAAAAAAACAATAGAGTTAGATGTTGATATAAAGAAAGCGCAAGACGATATAAAAGATATTCGTGAACAATTTGCTGAGCTTAAAAAAAGTATTAATAGTGTAGAAGATTCTGCTAAGAAAACTGCTAAAAATACAGCAAAAGGTTTTAAAGTGTTAAAAGGTGCTGTAGATAGAGTTAAAAAAGGTTTTAGTGGGTTAGGTTTAGCTATAAAAGGTATAGGTATAGGTTTAGTACTAGAAGCGTTTAATACGTTTAAATCTGTGTTAGGTCAGAACCAAGTAGTAGCAGATGCATTTGCAGTTGCATTTGGTACAGTATCTAATTTATTTAATGATTTTATAATCTTTGTTTTAAATAATTGGCAAAAAGCTACAAAACCAATTACAGAGTTTTTTGAATCTGATACTTTTGATAAAATAGAATTATCATTTGCCGCTTTAGTAACTAGAATAAAAAACTTAATACAAGGTATAGGTGGTTTAGGTAAAGCGTTAGTAAAAGTATTTAAAGGTGATTTTGCAGGCGCTGCAGATGAAGCTAAAGATGCGTTTACTAATTTATCAGAATCTCTTACAGGTAATACTGTAGAAACTATAGAAACACAAGAAAAGATTGCTAGTACATTACAAAAAGTTGGTGACGTAATAAAAGAAAACACTAAAGATGCTTATGAAAACGCTAAAGCAGAAGTAGCATTAAGAAATGCAGCAGCACTAGCAGCAGCTGAACAAGAAAAACTAAGAATAGAAAATTTAAAAGCCGCAGAGGATCAAAGACAAATTAGAGATGATGTTAGTAGAAGTATTGAAGAAAGAATAGAAGCTAACCAACAATTAGGTGTAATACTAGAAGAAGGTATAAAACAAGAAAAAGAATTAGCAGAAGTACAATTAGCTGCAGCAGAAGCAGCGCTTGCTAATAATTCAACTAATATAGAATTACAAGCGGAAGTTATTAGAGCCCAAGCAGCAGTATTAGACATAGAAGAACGTATTGGTGGATTAAGATCAGAACAATTAACAAATGAAAATTCTTTAAGACAAGAAAGATTAGATTTAACACTTGGGCAAATAGATGCGGAAAATGAATTATTATCTGTAGACCAACAATTAGCTATACAATTAGAAAAAAATATATTAGATAGAATAGAACTAGAAAAACAAGCTAATGAACAACAAAAACAAGCGGCACAAGAAAGAACAAATGCTATTATAGCAGAATTTGGTTTATATAGTCAACAAGCTATGGAATCATTAAAAGAACAAGCAGTAATATTTAAACAAGCAGAAAACAACAAAACATTATTAACAAGGCAAGGTGAAGATGCAAGAAGGGATATAACACTACAAACATTAAATTTAATTCAATCAGCTTTTGGCGAACAAACGGCAGTATTTAAAGCGGCAGCAGTAGCTTCAGCTATTATAAACACAAGAGAGGCATTTACTGCGGCATTAGGTGCAAAACCTTATACTTTAGGAAATATAGCATTAGCAGGTGCTACTTTAGTTGCAGGTTTTGCGCAAGTTAAAAAAATAGCTGCTACAAAAATACCAGGAGCAAAACAAATAGGTTCTGCAGCTGATACATCAGGTGGACCTGCAGTTGCACAAGCACCAGCATTTAATGTAATAGGTCAATCACCTATTAATCAACTTGCTCAAACAATAGGCGGTCAACAACCCGTAAAAGCATATGTAGTATCAGGCGACGTAACAACAGCACAACAATTAGACAGAAACATTATAAACGAAAGTGGAATATAAAAAAAACATAAATAAATATATTATATAGTTATGAGAATAGTAGAACTAATATTAGACGAAGAACAAGAGTATTCTGGTATAGAAGCTATATCTATTGTAGAGAAACCTGCTATAGAAGAAGATTTTATTACACTTAACAAAGATGTCGAATATAAATTAGCAGAAGTAGATGATGAAAAAAGAATACTACTAGGCGCATTACTAATACCTAACAAACCTATATTACGTATGGGCGAAGATGGTGATTATTATATATATTTCTCTAAAAATACTGTTCGTAAAGCTAGTGAGTTGTATTTAATGGAAGGTAACCAAAACAATGCAACACTAGAACACCAAATGCAACTAAAAGGTTTAAGTTTAGTAGAAAGCTGGATAGTAGAAGATCAAGAAAAAGATAAAACAGCATTTTATGGTTTAAAATACCCAGTAGGTACTTGGGTAGGATCGGTTAAAGTAACAAGCGATAAAGTATGGCAAGAATTTGTTAAAACAGGTGCCGTAAAAGGTTTTTCGATAGAAGGCTATTTTCAAGATAAGTCGCAATCAAAAGAAACAGGTTTAGCAGCAATAGAGGAAAGCGAAGCAGAGTATTTATTATCTACACTAAAAGATATTGTATCTGGTGTTAGTGTTACACTAGAAAGCTATAACGATTATCCTGATTCAGTAGCAAATAATGCTAAAAGAGGTATTGAGCTAAACGAAAAAGTAAAAAACAAGTGTGCAACTGATGTAGGTAAGATAAGAGCGCAACAATTAGCTAAAAAAGAAAAGATAAGTAC
>JAAHTH010000862.1_pt1 | contig 22911 bp, 19 predicted proteins | sample 6116091 | NCBI WGS metagenome assembly JAAHTH01 (sample SAMN13939990, study PRJNA603662) | sponge metagenome | isolation source: marine sponge | host: Mycale hentscheli | place: New Zealand | collected 2006 | reverse complement strand
GGGATGCTCGGTGAGGTGCTCCCCGAGTAGAAAGCACTTAGTAATGCCCAGCGGTCATTCAAAGATGAAATTATTTTGAAGTCGTCGAGCAAGGGTGGGTTTGTTTTACCGATTCCTGAATATGTGCCTTGGACCAATCTAACCTCTGACAATATCCTTCCATCGGTTTCGATTGTAGATTTTAACAACGATGGTTTAGAAGATATTTTCCTAACGGCTCGCTGGGGGCCGACTCAAATGTTGAAGAATTTGGGAGATGGTACGTACGCTGACGTTGCCAAGGAGATCGGGCTTTACGAAGAGTATCTTGTAAATTGCGTTTTGTTTGTTGATCTTGATAACGATGGTGACAAGGATGCAATCATGGGGCGGCCGATGGAGACGGCTAAATATCTAGAGAATCGAGATGGTATTTATAAAGATGTCACGAAAACAAAGTCCGATATCGGAAGGCAGTTTTTCACGAGTGGGATTTCAGCCGCCGATGTAAATCGTGATGGATTGATTGATATTTACCTTAGCAACTACCCACCACTTAATAAGGAAAACGCATCTTTCGAACAGACATTTCTCAACGAGGAGGAGCGCTCGCGCTTCCTGGAAAAAAGAGCTGATAGTAATCGCTGGTTGGATCTTGCCGGTTCGGCTAATGTGTTGTTGATGAATCGTGGGGGCGGTCGTCTGGAGAGGGTGCCCTACGACGAAGAGTTAGCCCAGTGGCATCGATCATTCCAAGCGGTTTGGGCCGACATCGATAACGATGGAGACGACGATTTATACGTGTGTAATGATTTCGCGCCAGACTCGATGTTGAGAAACGACACGCCTCGGGGAGCTGCGCAACCGGTATTCGTAGACGTGACAACGGATGTCCTAACGTATAAAGGGTTCGGTTTTGGAATGGGGGCTTCGTATGGAGATTTTGATCGCGATGGAGACCTTGATCTTTACGTGTCCAACATGTTTTCCAAAGCGGGGCGGCGGATTATCCAAAAAATGGATTCGGTTGATGAGCGGATCGAAGTCGCTGCGGCTGGATGTTTTCTGTTTATTAACGAGGACGGTAAGTTCGCGCAAACCGCGGGTTCTGAAGAAGGCCAATATCACGTCAATCAAGTGGGTTGGTCTTACGGGGGACAATGGGGGGATTTTGACAACAACAGTCAGTTAGACCTGTATGTCCCAACTGGATTTTATACGGCGCCCGAGGAAATCGACACACAGGTCGATACCTGATCTTGCCTTTGGCGCTCGGTCGTGCGCGATGATCCTTCTCAAGATGATTCATTCCGGGATGACTCCCGCTGGGAGAATCAAAAATACCAAAATCGGGTTTTAGTAGATTCCGCTCAGGGGGCCGGCTCCCGCGTAAAACAAAAATGGGGTTTTACGAGTAACTCACTCAGCGGTCGTGAAAGAAATCGAATGTTCTTGCGGCATGAAGATAATTTTTCTGATGTAACCTTAGTTAGCGGCGTGGATGATATTGCCGATGGACGATCTTTCGCTCTTTTGGATTTCGACCAGGATGGTTGGCAGGACATTGCCATGATGTCGTTGAACTCGCCTAGATTTAAACTATACCGAAACGAATTGAAGACAATTTATCCCAACAATTCGTCTTTTCGATTTCGTTTGGTCGGAGGTCAGAGAACTGGTGCTCCATCTGCAAATCTGAGTAATCGAGATGGGATTGGAGCAACGGCTTTAATTACGTTTGCTTCTGGGAATAAGTTGTTAGTTCAAAAGCAGGCGGGTGAGGGGTTTGCGAGTCAAAATTCTGACGTCAAAATGATTGGTGTCCCGGAAGGGGATTCGGTTGAACGAGTCGAGGTTCGCTGGCCGTCGGGAGTGAAGACGGAGATCGTAAAACCGAGTGTTTCTGGAATCTTGACGATCGAGGAAGTGGGCGATGAATAACCAGTCATTAGTTCTTGCCAGGTATGCAGCCATCATTAACTTCGCATCTGTGGCGGCCTTAGTGTTGCTCACGCTTGTGTCGACTCAAGGGTGCGTTGGAGAGAAGGAGGCATCGGTTGAGCCGGCGGCCAAAGAAACGAATCTTGCAGAAGTCGCAATCCTAAGTGACTTGATCAAAAGCGAAGACCTGATTCTGGATTTGACTCCTCAACTGAGTCGGATTGCGGCGTGGTACGAATTGCGTTCCCAGGATCCGAGTCTCCCGCTTCCACCAGAGTTGTCGACTTGTGTCAGTGTTTCTGGATTGGCCGCGGCCAGTGCTGATCAGGTGTTTCATCAAGATTCAAATCATGCTGATTTTGTCGAAGTAGGGCACTGGCCTATTGTTGAATCACCGGCAGAGCAGGCGGTCGATCCGTGGCAATCTGCAATGGCGCTCAACGCCCTATGGGAGACAATGAAGTTTGGAGCGATCGCCGGGAATTTCTCCGAGAGTGATAAAGACGTTTTCGTGATAAACACGAAAGTTGAGGCGCGAGGGAAATCAGCACCGGACGATTCGACATGGCTTTACGGATTGAAGGCTTATCAGTCTTTGGAGTTTCAAAAGGAAGCTGGAGAGTGGGTCTTAAAGAAGTGGACTCAAGAGGATTTTTACATTGAACGCTCCCGGCAACCTCTGTTTGAAGAGGTGTTGGCGGATGTTTTAAAAGACCCCGGCTCGCTCGCGAATGCCCAGCGTTCGTTTCTGGATGAGATTATTCTCAAAACCGCACAGACTGGTGTTTATGACTTGCCTGAAAATAAATATTCAAAGTGGACGACGATGACGTCCGACCACGTTTACCCATCTGTTTCGGTTGTTGACTTTAACAATGATGGCTGGGATGACATTTTCCTGACGGCTCGCTGGGGGCCGACTCAAATGTTAAAGAATCTGGGGAATGGGACATTTGTCGACGTGGCTGAATCGGTAGGGTTGAAGGTTGAGTACCTCGTCAATTGTGTGTTGTTCGTTGATTTGGACAATGACGGGGACAAAGACTTATTGATGGGACATGCGTTAGAGCCCGCACGCTATTTTCAAAATAACGAAGGTGTTTTTAAGGACGTAACGAACACCCGGTCTGACCTCGGTAAGGATTTGCAATATTTTACCAGTGGAATAGCCGCCGCGGATGTGAACCGAGACGGTCTGGTGGATATCTACATGAGTAGCTATCCGCCATTGGGAAAAAAAGATACCGCCTTTGAACATCACTTCTTGAGCGAAGCAGAGCGTAAGATTTACCTTGAGAAGAAAGAGGCGAGCGAAAAGTGGGTTGGAACGGCGGGGACAGCCAATGTTTTGCTGATGAATCGAGGGGATGGTCGGTTGGAACGCGTTCCATTTGATGATGTCGTGTCACAGTGGCGCCGGTCTTACCAACCGGTATGGTCGGATATCGATAACGATGGCGATGACGATTTGTATGTGTGCAATGACTTCGCCCCAGACGCCTTGCTGCGTAACGATACTCCCCGCGGAGCGAGCCAACCGATTTTTGTTGAAATTACGGAATCTGCTTTGGTGAACAAAGGGGTTGGATTTGGGATGGGGGCATCTTTTGGTGACTTTGATGCCGATGGTGACTTGGATCTTTATGTGTCCAATATGTTTTCCAAAGCTGGTCGTCGAATCGTCAAGAAACTTGATTCGGTTGATCCCCGAATAGAAGTAGCTGCTGCTGGTTGCTTTCTGTTTGTGAACTCTGATGGGAAGTTTGAACAGCGGGCAGGTGCTGAAGATGATCAATTTCACGTGAACCAGGTCGGTTGGTCTTACGGTGGACAGTGGGCTGATTTTGATAATGACGGACGTCTAGATCTTTATGTACCGACGGGTTTTTATACGGCGCCCCCGGAGATCGATACTCAGGTTGATTTGTGATCGTGTTTATGGCGCACGGTCGTGCGTGAAGATACAACGCAGGGAGAGGATTTTAAAACGAATGATCTCTGGCAGCATCAGCGGTATGTCAATGACGTGATCGTTCGAGCGCCTCCCAAGGCGTCGAGTGACCTCTCGGATGACGGTTTGAAATTCACGAGTAATTCACTCAGCGGTCGGGAGCGAAACCGGTTGTTTTTGCAGCTTGGTGATAATTTCACAGATGTCACGCTGCTTAGCGGGGCGGATGACATGGCGGATGGCCGCTCATTTGCAACGCTTGATTTTGATCGAGACGGTTGGCAGGATATCGCCTTGATGTCGCTTAATGCTCCCCGGTTCAAACTATTCCGGAACAAGATGTCTTCGGTTCGCGGCGGCAATCGGCCATTTCAATTTCGATTGAAAGGTGGAAACACTTCCTCGGTGGCTACGGCCAATTTGAGCAATCGAGACGGAATTGGTGCTCGGGTATTAGTGGTCTATGCTTCCGGTAAAAAGATTTTGATTCAAAATCAGGCGGGAGAGGGGTTTTCAAGTCAAAACTCGGCAACTCAGTCGATCGGAATTCCGGTCGGAGATTCTATTGCCAAGCTGGAAATTCGTTGGCCGAGCGGTAACAATACAACGGTAGTGGCTCCGAATGAAACCGAAATCTGCGTGATCTCAGAAGTTGCGCCGGCAGCGAATTGAATTGGGGCGGTCGTCCTCGATCCAATGAGTTGGAATTATGGTCCGGATTATCCTGTGTGTTTGCTTGGTTGTGGTCTGTTTTGGCAGAGTCCCCTTTAAGGTCGATGGGGACGAACTGCATCCCAACGTACTTTTGATCATCGTCGATGATTTAAATGACTGGGTTGGCTGTCTGGGAGGACATCCGCAGGCAAGGACGCCCAACATTGACCGGCTGGCGAAGGCCGGCGTCTTGTTTGAAAACGCTCATTGTCAGGGTCCGATATGTGGTCCGTCTCGCGCATCAATTTTGTCCGGATTCTACCCTCACACAACCGGCGTCTACCAACAGCCTGCCGGCAATTTGATGGCGGGCGATGAGAAATTTTTCAAGGGCCAGTTGTTGCCTGAGTATTTTTCCCGGAACGGATACGAGACGTTTGCTGTCGGTAAAGTCACGCATGGATACCGGCCCGAAACCGCCTTCGATCATTACGGAGGTAAGTTCGCCGGCTCGGGGCCCAAGCCAGCGAAAGGGCTCAGGTTTAATTATTTACTACCGGATGTACCTTACACGGGAACTCAAACTGACTGGGGGCCGTTCCCCGATCATGATGAGGAAATGCCAGACTATCGTTCGGCAGCTTGGGCTGATGAGATCTTAACTCAATCGCATGATCGTCCATTTTTTTTAGCAGTTGGATTTAACCGCCCTCACGTTCCTTGGTATGTGCCTGAGAAATGGTTCTCGCCGTTCCCTCTGGACGAAATCGTATTACCCACCGTGATGAATAATGACTTAGAAGATGTTCCCGAGATTGGAGTGAAGATTCATGAACTTCCTAAATATCCCGCTCTCGAATTTCTACAAGCCAATAATAATGAGCAGTTTAAAAAGTGTGTACAAGCTTATTTGGCGTGTAACTATTTCGTCGACCACCAGGTTGGAAAAGTATTGGAATCGCTGGAGCAAAGCAAATATGCTGAAAATACGGTCGTGATTTTATTTTCGGATCATGGTTACCATCTGGGGGAAAAAGCTCGAGTCAGTAAGCATAGTTTGTGGGAGGAATCGACACGGGTTCCCTTCGTGATTTTGCCTCCCGGTAATTCTGAGTTGCGAAAAAAGGTTGCCGGTCAGAAGTCGTCTAAGCCGGTTGAGTTAATTGATCTGTATCCGACTTTGACTGAAATGTGCAGTCTGCCCGCGAAAACGTCTAACGAAGGGCGAAGTTTGGTTCCTTTAATGGAATCCCCGTCGATGGAGTGGAGGTTTTCAGCTCTGACGACTTATGCTCGTAAGAACCACTCCCTTCGCACTGAGAGGTATCGGTACATCAGATATGAGAATGGAGCGGAGGAGCTTTATGATCACCAATTTGATCCGGAAGAATGGGATAACCTCGCGGGTGATCCGGAGCAGGCGGAATTAATCTTTCGCTTTCGATTGGAACTGCCTCGGCGAAACGCCAAGTATCACGCGGCGACAAAGAAAGGTCCTATTAATCTATGGTTTCAGAGCCACTTGAAGGCCAATGGAATTGAATGAGTTGATATTTGGTTTTCTTTCGCAATGGGATGATTGAGTTGGCAGCTTGAACGTCTTACAATTCGATGGGCACTTTCTATTTTGTCTGATGATTCTTGCTTAAATTTTAAAGGGTATGAATGCGCGCTTTATTGTTATCTGAATACCAAAACCTAAACGTGGTCGAAGTTGAAAAGCCTGTGCTGGGCCCCTGTGATATCCTGGTTTCGGTCAAGGCTTGTGGTATCTGCGGCAGTGACGTTCACGGTTACGATGGCAGTAGCGGACGCCGGATTCCGCCGTTGGTCATGGGACATGAGGCAGCGGGAACCGTAACCGAGGTAGGTGCGGAGGTTTCCCGGTTTTCCATTGGGCAACGCGTGACTTTTGATTCGATGATTTCCTGTGGGAAATGTCAACTTTGTTCCAAGGGCAGCACCAATCTTTGTGCTGATCGTCGAGTGTTGGGCGTCTCATGCGAAACGTATCGTCAGTCAGGATGTTTTGCTGAGTTTGTTTCGGTTCCGGAACACATCGTCTACCCGATACCTGATGATCTTTCCTTTGAACACGCGGCTCTTGTGGAGCCGGTTTCGGTGGCGGTTCATGCGGTTAGTTTGCTCGATATTCCATCGGGTGCGTCTGCGGTGGTAGTCGGGACGGGGATGATTGGTTTATTGGTCATTCAGGCATTGAAGGTTGCCGGGTGTGAGCAAGTTATTGCAATTGATATCGATCCGTTTAAATTGAAACTAGCGAAAGAGCTGGGGGCAACCCACAGTCTGCATGCCACTGACGAGAATGTCGTCACGAAAGTTCTCGGGCTTACCGATGGGGTGGGTGTTGACATTGGAATGGAAGTCGTTGGGAAAACAGCACCGCTTCGCACGGCAATCGACTGTGTCCGACTCGGTGGGCAGGTGGGGCTCGTTGGAAATCTGCAACCGAATGTTGATTTGCCGCTTCAGAAGGTTGTGACTCGAGAGCTCAAGCTTGTGGGATCTTGCGGATCAAGCGGTGAATACCCGCGTTGCATTGAGTTGATGGCCTCAGGGGAAATCAAAGTCAGCCCCCTGATTAGTCAGGTTACTAGCCTGGACAGGGGGCCGGAATTTTTTCAGCGACTTTACGAGCACGAGCCGGAACTATTGAAAGTTGTGGTTCAGCCGTAATGATCAACCATCAATGGATCGAGTAAAACACTCTTTACATTGCAGGTGCAATCATCTGCCCCTTGGCTGCATTTTCGTCGGGAGCCGCTGGCTCTTTGGCGAAGTTCTGGTCCCCTTTAGGAACCTGCATATCTAGCCAATAGTAAAATCCACCGACACCACAGAGCCCAATTCCGAAAACGAAAGCAAGAATTAGTAAGCGTTTTTTCATATCAATCTCTGTGCAATAATAGAGGGATCAGGTTTGCGATTAACCCAAAAATAAACGAGGGGTTAAAAGTGGATAGCTAGGATAACCAAAGAGGGTGTTGAGTGCTATCGAAGGGGCTTGAAAACATTGGAATCTGTGTGAAAAACAACCTAATTTTCGGAGTAAACAGTGTCATTTGACTTATCAGATAAAGTTGCCTTGGTTACGGGTGCAAGTCGCGGTCTCGGCCTTGGGTTTGCCAAAACATTAGCAACGGCTGGAGCGAGTGTGGCGATGACGAGTCGTACATTGGCTTCATTGGATGGTCCTAGCGGAGAGGTTGAAGCGTTGGGGGCGCGAACCGCCAAAATTGAATTAGATGTGCGAAATCAGCAAAGTATCAAAAACGCAATTGGACAAGTGATTGAGACGTTTGGCCGAATAGATATTTTGGTCAATAATGCCGGTTGCAATGTGCGTAAGCCAGCGGCGGATGTTGAGTGGGAAGACTGGAATCTAGTCCTCGATACGAATTTAAGAGGTGTATTTTTCGTTGCTCAGGAAGTTGCTAAGCATATGGCAAAACGAAAATACGGGCGGATTATCAATATTGGTTCTGTCACCTGCGTTGCCGGCTATGCGGGGCTCGGTCCTTATGGAGCAAGCCGAGGCGGAACGAAGCAACTTACGATGAGTTTGGCTCACGATTGGGGCGGAGACGGAATTACAGTCAATTGCCTCGCTCCGGGATGGTTCAAGACGGAACAAAATAAAGTCATGTACGAGCAGGAGGGGTGGGTTGATTATTTGTGTGAACGGATTCCGTTAGGACGTCCCGGCGCCCCCGGCGATCTCGCAGGACCGCTGTTGTTGCTTGCCTCGGATGCCAGTCAGTATATGACCGGTCAAACGATTTTAGTTGACGGTGGAATCTCGGTGGGCGCCGTCCGTGCCACAGCAGCGCAGTGACGCTCGATCCGAATTCCTTAGAGTTGTATCTGTGTCGGCCGTCAGCGGAGGACACGCCACCAGATCATTAGACGCTCGTCGCAACTGATTTTTGGATGCGTTCAATAGCAGTCACAGTATTCTCAAGACTGTTGAATGCGCTCAGGCGAAAGTAGCCCTCTCCTGCAGCTCCAAAGCCGCTGCCGGGTGTTCCAACGATATGAGACTTCTCCAACAGTTCGTCAAAGAAATCCCAGCTGCTAGTTTCACCGGGGGTTTTTAGCCAGACGTAGGGTGCATTGATTCCGCCAAATACTTGAAATCCTGCTGCGGTCAAACCTTCGCGAAGTAATCTGGCGTTGTTCATGTAAAACGCTACCAGCTCGTTGATCTGCTTTCGTCCTTCCAGTGAATAGGCGGCAGCAGCTCCGCATTGGACTGGATACGAGACTCCATTGAATTTAGTACTTTGTCTTCGATTCCAGAGCGCGTGGATTGAATGTGAGTCACCGGTGGCTGTTTTGCCGACAAGCCCTTTCGGGATCACTGTAAATGCACAGCGAGTCCCCGTGAATCCAGCAGTTTTACTAAAACTGCGGAGTTCAATCGCAACATCCTTGGCACCTTCAATTTCAAAAATTGAACGGGGAACATCTTCCTCGGAAATGAATGCTTCGTAGGCGGCATCGTAGAAGATGATCGAATTATGTTCTTTGGCGTAGGCTACCCATTTTTCCAGCATTTCACGGGTTGCCACGGTTCCTGTCGGATTGTTCGGGTAGCAAAGGTAAATTAAATCTACGTGTTCTGTTGGGAGTGCTGGTTCGAAATTCGATTCGGCGGTGACCGGCATATAAACCAATTTGCCATAACGTCCCATTGCATCGGCTTCCCCTGTGTGGCCAGCCATGACATTGGTATCGACATACACTGGGTATACTGGATCGAGAACCGCAATCACATTGTCGCTTCCAAAAATATCGAGGAGGTTTCCTGAATCGCATTTTGATCCATCTGAAACGAAAATCTCATCGCTTTGGATTTCAATGCCGCGATCTTGATAATCATGTTTTGAAATCGCATCCCGCAAAAATGCATAGCCTTGCTCTGGTCCGTAACCGCGGAAGGTATCCCGGATAGCCATTTCGTCAATGGCTTTATGCATCGCTTCTACGACGGCGGGGCAAAGTGGTTGGGTAACGTCGCCGATTCCCATCTTAATCACGTCGGCATCGGGGTGGGAGTCGCAGAACGCGTTCACGCGTCGCCCGATTTCTGGAAATAGGTAGCCTGCCTGAAGTTTTAAATAGTTGTCGTTAATCTGAGCCATTGGTCATTTATCTTTGTTAGGGGAGGTAGGGGCGCGAAGGTGCTCAAACCTGTTCGTGTTCGAAGCTCTGCGAAGTTTCTATGATCACAAAATCACGAGCGAGATACAAGTCACGAGTGTGTTATGTATCGCATGCATTGCCATGGAACTTACGAGTGAGCCACGCCATTCTCTGGCAAGTGAGAAGCCAATCGCGAGCATCGCAAGTACGGGTATGCCATAGATTCCTTGTGGGTGAATTGCGGCGAATATAAGCGCGTTAATCACCGCAGCGAAAAGAACGCTCATCCACCGCGCCGAGAAAGATTTGAGATCCCTTAGATGTCGATAAAGAATCCCTCGAAAAACAGTTTCTTCAACAATTGGCGCGGCAACGCATGCAGTTAGAAAAATCATCAAGATCATTTTGGTGCCTCCCTCGGCGATCAGCTCTTGAATGGGATGCCCGGGGGTGATGGGACTACCGAATTCGTGTGATTCCTGAAAAGATGAGACTAAGGCAATCAGAATAAACATTGCTAAAAATCCGGGGAGCAGCAGCGAAAGTGTTGCGAGGTAGGTCGGGATTGCACTTAAGATTTCTTTGACCGGGTTCGAGCAAGTCCAGCCAATATCTTCGCGGACTTGTGAGAAGGGAATTCCGCGAAAAACCGGCCATGCGAGACAAATTAGTGAGCCAAAGAAGATCAGCAGTTGGACGAATAGCGAATTTGCCGGATCCAATTCCAGTGTTGTCAGGAAAAAAGAGCTGCCCAGCGAGCTGCCAAAGAAAAGTACCATCCACAGGGCGAAGGTCTCGATGTAAATGTTGTGATTGTAGAATCGAACTTCAAAGTTAGGCAGCATCTTCCTTTTTTTGAATCTAATTCCGAGAACGATCAATGAAATTAGACTCGCCACTCCGATCCCCAATCCAGCAATCGCGATAATGAAAATCAAGACCAGCATGGTGAGTGCTTCGGATTCCAGTGTTTTCCGCTTTGCCGTCAGTGGCGATTCCTTAGGTAAAATTGCGAGCCGACCGATCCAGCCAAGTCGTGACTCAATTAATTGACGATCAGCCAAAGGCAGGATGTCATTCGAATCGAAAACACCCAGCGAATACTGCTCGTTCAGTTGTCCGATTAGCTTTCGTAGTCTGTCTTGATCTTCGGTTAGCGTTAACACGTCTTGATTTTCGAGGACTTTTTTGTCCAGTTCAAGTAACTGCTCCGTAGCGACCTGAGGCCCTTCCAGTTCTCCCTTGAGGATGGCATAGCTAAGTCTCTGCTCGTAGCTTCCCGTATTGAATTGTTCAGGCAAGCTTTGGCTGGAGTCGGTTTGGGGAGCGTCAGCGATTGCTGCTAATTGTTCCTGTCCAACGATCAATTTTCCTTGCATCTGCATGGTCATCAGCTCACCTGAAGTAGCGTCACCGCCAATTTCTTGTTCAGGAAATAGCTGCGAATAAGCGACCAAAGTGAACATCAGAAAAGTGATGGAAGTCACCAGAAGCCAGGCTGCGATGCCAGTTTTTGAAAGGGGGAACGAGTTTGCCTTTACGATTGACGCTTCCACTAGATCGTTTTCATGCTCGTCGGATGAAGTTGGTGAAGTGGGAAGCGGGACAAAATCGTGTGGGTCCTGATCAGAATCTGGCTCGGTAGGATTTATTGTCACAATGCTACTTTTCAGTTTTTTAGGAAGGCAGTGGTGACCGCCCGGGAATTTTGGAGTGAGCTTTTTAGGATTTGACTAATCGGCAGTGATGACAATTAGGTGGTCAATTTGATAAGACTGGTTAATGCTCAGCTACTGAATTTACTCCATATTAAACCCCACCGCGGAAACTTTGTCATTCGGTTTCCGGACGATTTTGTTTGATTAATTTGACTGCATTTTTAAACACGCGGTCGAGCATGGGTTTTGTGAGTTTTCCAGTGAACGTGTTCTGCTGACTAGGGTGGTAGCTGCCCAGTAGAAACCGATTGTTGTTGAGGGGGACTTTTTCGCCATGCCCAAATTTAGGTCTTCTAGGTGGGCGATCGAACCAGTCAACTCGAATCAATTCACGAAGCGTGGCGTTCCACGCCAATCCGCCAAGGGCTAACACGACCGTAGGGTCACAGAGTTCCAGCGTTTCTGCAAAGTAGGGTGCACAGTTTTTGAGTTCTGCAGGCGATGGTTTATTTTGCGGCGGTGCACAACGACAAATGTTGGTGATTGCACAATTGATTAACTTGAGCCCATCTTGAAGATCGGTTGATTGTTGCTGATTCGCGAATCCAGTCCGCTGCATCGCTCGGTAAAGCCAATCTCCGCTTCGATCTCCGGTGAACATGCGGCCTGTTCGATTTGCTCCGTGCGCTCCCGGGGCAAGCCCGACGATGAGTAGGCCAACTCGAGGGCTTCCAAAATCAGGTACTGGTTTCCCCCAGTAATTTTCGTTTTCATAAGCTCGGCGTTTCTCTCGAGCGACGGTCTGGCAGTGATCGATCAATCGGGGGCAACGCGAGCAGTCGATGACGTCGGACTGAAGTTGCTTCCAGCGAGATGGTATTGACCGAGATTTACTCAAGAATTCCCTCCTGGTCTATTGATTACTTTCGGAAGTCACCTCTGGTTGTTCCTTTTCGTCAGCGGGAGGATCGCTGGGCGAAAGATTCTCAGGGCATTGTTCCAGTTTTTCGTTGAGTTCTTCCTGAGCCATGTATTCTGCTTTCATGCTCTGGAATTTGCGTTCGACGACGAATAAAACCACGATCATTAGGATCACGCCAAATAATTTGAGCGTCCAGTTATCGCTGTACTTTCCGATTTGTTTAGAGAATATCAACATCAACCCGTTGCCGAGAATGCTGCCAACCAAAATTGCGGCCACAACTCGCCACCGTTTCATTCCAAGGAGTCTTCCAAAGATCGAGCCACCAACGCTACCGGTTGTAGATGTTGGAAAAATCACGAACCCAACTAATCCAATGAAGGCGGTACGGCGGATCCATGGCTGTTTCCTGAGGATGAATTGGCTGTCGGAGATGATGCCTTGGATTCGCGGACCAATCCAGGGAAGTCGGAAAATAATACCTATATGAAAAGCGACGAACATCGCAACCATTGTGTCCATGTAGGTCAACATGACAAATAGGTTTGAAGCGGATAAGTGTTTAAGAAAAAAGATCGAATCAGAAGTCGGTTCGTTTTGACCAATCAGGATGATGAAACGGCCGAAAAAGAGGAATGCCGATAGAGCTGCTGTAGCATAGCTGTAGGCAACATCAGGCCCCTGAATCAGAGCAATAAATCCTAGCAACACGGCACTTATTAAAAAGGGCCCGATTAAGGCCAGCCACCAGGCTACGGGATGAGATTTTCGATAAGCAGCCCCAACGCCTTCGACTCTGACGTCAAGCCACTGGAGTTGATTCGAATTATCCGACTCACCGTTTACCACTGCTGTTACCTTCAGCCATTCTTAGTAATTGAATTCTGCCGAGAGCATCGTTCAAAAGGAGTAATCCCGTTTTCGGACTGGAAAGACTTGGTTGGAATAACCAATCGCAGGCTGAATTTGGAGGGATTTCAAAAATAAAATCTTACCTTATTGCCCCGGTTTTACCTACGTGCCATTCTGACGCACCAGTAATCCATTGGCTGGTGTATTGGCAATATCGGTTTTATCACATCGGAAAGTGAGTTAGCACTCTAATTTACGCGTCAAAATGGTTGGAGATGTTTTTTCGGTTTTTTATGCAGGAACCAAATTAAGGGATTTTCCCTTAATTTCTATCGCAGTTGAAAATACCTGAGTTAGCCTTCGAAAAGACTCAGGAAATTTGACAAGAGCGGTTGGTTGGACGAGAGATTGTCGCTGATTTTGCTGAACTACAGAATTGGGGAAAGACAGTAGTAATGAACTTAGGATTGAGCAAAAAAAAACCGAATCCATTCTTGGATTCGGCGTGATCGTTATTGGATTTGCAATTCGATTTAAACGGCGGCGTTGTCCCAGACTTTCCACCATGCTTTTTTGGCGTGTGGAGCTTTGACCGTGAATCCCCAGGGACGGCCGTTGGCTCCGATACTACCCTCCAGTTTTGTGTAAGTGAACGTTGCTCTGGCAATTTTTGCGTCGGTCATGTCAGCGTTACGAAGATCAGCTTGAGTGAAATCAGCACTGCAGAAATCGGCACCAAAAAGATTCGCACCGATGAGTGTTGCATGATCAAACTTGGCACGTGCCTCCGAGAAAGAAAAATCCCCTTTGTTGAAATTGCCATGGGATAAATCCGCCCCGTTTAGTTTTGCGTGGCGAAATTGGACGCCAACCGCAATGCATCGTGAAAAGATAGCAACATCAAGAATGCTGTCTGACAGATCTGCTTTGGTTAGCGTCGCATCGGAAAAATCGGCACGGCGTAGAACGCAATTATCAATCTTGGCAAAAGAGAGATTGCAACCAGAGAAGTTTGCATCGCAAAGATTGCAACCAGTAAATTTGCAACCAGATAAATCTTGGCCAGAGAAGTCGGCACCTGCAAGGTCGTGCCCGGAAAGTAAACGGCCACGAATGGACTCGTTCTTTGCCTTAAGTAAAACTTTCCCAGACTTTTTGTGTAGGATTTTGACCATCGAAATCTCCAAGGTAGAAACTAGTCAACCAAGCTCATTGCAAACTAAATTTGCGACGAGCGTTCGCTGCAAGGTTCGCCAAAGTAAGAGGTTAATCCACTCCAGCCAACTGTCTTCCGTTATCTATGAAAAACCAAAAACCGTTTTGAGTTTCGCACAACTCACCTGGTTATTGGAAAATAAATCACTTGCCTTAGATCTCTGTTAGCTAATTATCGAATGACGGCATACCCAACGCAAGCAAAATGTCAAAAGAGCCGGATAAACTAGGTTTTGAGGCGTACAACGCCCCCTTGTCCATGTTTCTCAATATTGTTAATCCCCCTATTCGTTCCAAACCGTTTTTTTTGAACATGGGGGTTCCGTCTTCGTTTTGATTCCGCCGTAACCGAAGTGAGCGTTGGCGGTTAACTTGACCACCGCGATTGATTGGTTAACGCCGTGAAAAAAGTTACACAACTTGACTATTTCTTCTCTCGCTGGTCGCTCGAAATCTCCTCTTCAAAAGAGGCTGTCTTGATTTCAGGTATTTTTAATTTTGGCTCTTTTTTGAATCCACGATACTCCGCAAGGTAAACCGGTTTGTATTGTGACCAGCGTTTTTTAATGGATTCAATTCTGGCCTGGTCTTTTTTCGACAGTTGGTATCTCACCGTGTGTTTTGACTTAGCCTTAAACGCTTCTCGGAATAGGCTGTTCTGTTCAACGGAGATACGAATTTCTGTGGGGATCCATCCAAGGCGTTTAATGGACTTGTTTAATTCCATCCGGGCAAACGGTGGGACTTTGGTTGGGTCAGAAACATTGAGCATTGTGAAGTAATGCAAGAATTCATTGTATTGTTCAAGAATTGAAACTTTTGCTGGTTGTGAGCCAGAATAGCAATACTCGATTTGAGGGCTCGAAAGCGTGACTAAGTTCGCAGTCATATCGATATCCTCGACGAATGTATCATCCGTTAGAAATCTTGAACGATGATCCTGACGAGTTTCTTTGCGCACGCCTTCGTAGATTGAAAGTAGTTCCAAATCAACCAAATCAAGTTTGGTTCGATTGGCGTGATTTAAAAGCGTAAATGTTTTCAGACGGCTATTAAAGATGACGGTTTCTTCTGTCTCGGATTCACCGTTGTCAGATAACTGGAAGTCATAAATAACCCCTGAAGAAAAGAGCGTGATGTTTTCAGAGACTGGTAAACTCTTTCCTTCGACGTATACCTGAGAGTCAATTCGGAAATCCTGCCCCAGTAAGTTTGGGGTGTTGCATTGAGGGATTACAAGGCAACTGATTGCGAACAGCAATGCAAATTTTGCATATTTCACGGCGCGGCTTTTCATTAACGCAATCTCCAGGTACGAATCGATAGCCGGAAAGTTAGAAAAACCCTAGATTTAAGTCCAGACGTTTAGCACGCTAGCACTCGAAAATTCATTAAAACTTACGATCGCAGTTTCCCAAATTACCGCTTCGTCAGAGGGGATCTTGCAAGGCGAGCTTTCGGAGGGTTTAGGTGTGGATTGCGCGGCCATCAACGGCGAGTGCAGCTTCCTGCATGATTTCCGAAAGCGTCGGATGGGCATGGCAACATCTGGCGAGGTCTTCGCTGGAGGCTCCGAAGTTCATCGCCACAGCCGCCTCGGAAATTAGATCTCCCGCCCGAGCACCGATCGCATGGACTCCAACGATACGGTCGGATTGAGCATCGGCAAGAATTTTAATTTTCCCCTCGGCCTCACCCATGGCCCTGGCTCGTCCGTTCGCGCCAAAGGGGCATGAGCCTTTTCGGTAAGAGGTTCCTTCGGCTTTGAGTTGTTCCTCGGTCTTCCCGACCATTGCAATCTCGGGATGAGTGTAAACAACCGCAGGAATTGTGTCATAGTTGACGTGCCCCGCTCCGTTCGCGATTCTTTCGACGCAGGCGACTCCCTCTTCGGATGCTTTATGGGCCAGCATCGCCCCACCGATGCAGTCTCCTATCGCAAAGACACCGAGAGCGGAGGTGGCGAGGTGTTGATTGACAGTAATGAACCCTCGCTGATCCATTTCAACGCCAGCTTCTTTCAGGCCAACATCGCCTGTGTTGGGAACGCGTCCTGCCGAGACCAGCACTCGGTCACATTCAATTGGTGCAGCATCTTTGCATTTCACAACGCAGGTGTTGCCTTCGCGTTTCGCGCTTTCGACCCACATGCTGGTGTGGAATTCCAGTCCTTGTTTTTCGAAAGTCCGTTTTGCCGTCCTAGCAATTTCCTGATCGAGGCCGGGCAGCACGTGATCCATGCCTTCAAGGATAACGACTTTTGAGCCAAGCCGGCTCCAGACCGACCCGAGTTCAAGCCCGATGTAACCGCCACCGATCACGACTAGGTTTTTCGGGACGTTGGGATAGCTGAGGGCAGTTGTACTGTCACCGATAAATTCGCCGTCAAACTCGATTCCGGGAAGACGCATGGGGACGCTGCCAGTTGCAACGATGATGTTTTCAGCGACTAGCGTGTCACCGGTAGAGACAACGACCTGTCCGTTCCCGGCTAATTTTCCCCGGCCGACATAAGTAGTCACTTTGTTTCGTTTGAGAAGCATGTTGATTCCACCTGTGAGGGTGTCAACAATCTTCGACTTTCGCTTCATCATCGCCGAGAGGTCGACGGTCAGTTTGGTAGCAGTGATTCCATGTTCGACCATGTGGTCACGCGCTTCCACGAGCAAGTGGCTGGACTCAAGTAGGGCTTTGCTTGGAATGCAGCCGACTCGAAGGCAAGTCCCGCCGAATTGTGGATTCTCGTCAATGACAGCCGTCTTCAGTCCCAATTGTGCAGCACGAATTGCTGCGACATACCCACCGGGACCACCTCCGACAATGATTAGGTCAAATTTTTGATCAGCCATAATAAAATAATGTATCGCTATGAGGTTTAGGATGAGCGGCAGTTACTTGAATAAGACCGATGCACTTATTCGTAACTTCCAAATCCAGATTTAGGACCGAATTGATTCGTTTACACTTCTAGGAATAAACGAGCGGGCTCTTCGAGCACTTCTTTGATGGTTTTCAAAAAACCGACCGCCTCTTTACCGTCGACGATTCGGTGGTCGTAAGTCAGGGCCACATACATCATTGGGCGAATTACGACTTCGCCGTTGAGTGCAATTGGGCGGTCTTGGATTGTATGCAGGCCAAGAATTCCGCTTTGGGGTGGGTTAACAATCGGTGTCGAGAGCAGCGATCCGTAGACGCCCCCGTTGCTAATTGTAAAAGTACCCCCTTTTAAATCGTCGGGGACAATTTTGTTTGCCTGAGCCAAAGCCGCGTACTCACCGATTTTCCGTTCGACCACTGCAAAGCTCATGTTTTCAACGTTCCGGAGGATGGGTACGACCAACCCTTTGCCACCCCCGATCGCGATGCCGATGTCGTGATAATTCTTGACGATCACACGATCACCCTGAACTTCGGAATTGATTGCGGGATAACGTTTGAGTCCTTCGACGACCGCTTTTGCAAAGAAGGACATGAACCCTAATTTAACGCCATGCTTTTTCAAGAAAGCGTCTTTATATTTCGAGCGAAGTTCTTTTACCGGCAGCATGTCGATTTCGTTAAACGTGGTTAACAAGGCGGCTGTTTGCTGGGCTTCGACTAATCTCTTTGAGATAGTTCGGCGAATCATGCTCATCGGAACCGATTTTTCAATCCGTTCAGCGGAATCGGTTGCTGAGATTGCAACCGGTTCAGGAGCAGGTTTTGGTTTGGGCGGGGTGCGTGCCGGCGCTGGTTGAGCGGGCTGGGAGTCGGTCGGCTTAAGCCCTTTGGTACGCACGTAATTGAGGACATCTTCTTTTAGCAGGCGTCCACCGGGTCCGGTGGGTGTGATTGCATCTGCGGAGATTTGATACTCGCTAAGTACGCGTTCGGCTGCGGGCATGATCCACTCGGTGGTTGCAGCAGGAGGGTCGGCCACAACGGCGGTGCTCGCACCGGCAGCGGCGGCAGCGGTACCAGCGGTTCCGGCCGGTTTCTCACCTTCTTCGACGACACACAGGATATCGCCAACATGGGCAAATTCCCCATCGGCAACTTTGATTTGTTGCAAGACGCCCGCTCGTTCCGAGCTGAGTGCCTGAGATGCTTTTTCGGATTCAAGTTCAACGATGTCTTCGTCTTTCTCAATCCAGTCGCCAGGCTGCTTTAGCCATGCCGCGACTTGAACTTCCTGAATTGACTCGCCAAATTCTGGGACTTTGATTTCAAACATGTTCGACTGATTCTAAGTTGGATTTTGTTGGGCTGGAATGTTTAAACGAAAATTGACGGGGCGGTTTTCCGTCCGGTTTTGAACAGTGTGTTTAGACGTTAGCGGTTCTTTGGAAGCTCATTGCCGTGTTCATAATATCCTCTTGTTCAATTTTATGAGATTTTTTAGAGCCAGTTGAAGGGCTGGCCGATTCGGGCCGGCAGATGACTTTCAATGGCCATTTTTCTTCGAGCCCAAATTCATCCCATTTGACTTTCATGAAGTACCAGGCTCCCATGTTTCTCGGTTCTTCCTGAACCCAGAACACCGGTGTGCCCGAAGCATATTGACTGAGGCATGCCTCAATTTCTTTGTGAGGCAGGGGATAAAGTTGCTCAACTCTAATCACGGCAAAATCAGTTCGTTCAGCCTGTTCTCTCGCTTTGAGTAGTTCGACTCCAATTTTTCCGGCGGTCAAAAGTACACGTTGTGGTGCACTGTCGTTGCGAACTGCTTCGTCGGCGATAACCCGCTGGAAATGACCTTCGGTGAACTGCTCAATCGGCGACGCGACGTACGGCTCCCGCAGTAAACTCTTCGGTGTAAATACAACCAGAGGCTTGCGCCATTTCCGTTTGACCTGTCGTCGGAGCAGGTGGAAATGTTGGGCGGCAGTCGTCGGGATTGCGACCTGGAAATTATGTTCCGCGGCCGAAGTTAAGAATCTCTCAAGTCGACCGCTGCAATGTTCCGGGCCAGCCCCTTCGAAGCCGTGCGGAAGGAACATCGTCAAGCCACTCAGGCGATCCCATTTGTCTTCCGCACTGCAGATGAATTGATCGACAATCACTTGAGCGGCATTGAAGAAGTCACCAAATTGGGCTTCCCAGATAATCAGGCTGTCGGGCGCGTCGAGGCTATAGCCGTAGTCGAACCCGAGAACTCCGGCTTCGCTCAGTGGGCTGTTGATAATATTTACCTGAGCTTGAGACTCTCCTAGATGGTTAAGGGGCGTATAGGATTCGGCTGATTGAGTGTCATGCAGGACCGCGTGGCGTTGGCTGAAGGTTCCTCGACCGCAATCTTGCCCCGAAAGACGGACGGGATGGCCTTCCATTGCCAGGGTACCAAGCGCTGCAAGTTCAGCAGTGGCCCAATCGATTGCCCGATTGCCGTTGGCTGAGTCGACGCGGGTCTCGAGTACCCGCTTTAATTTGCGATGCAGATTGAAAGTTTCGGGCACAGTCGCTGAATTGCGAATAACTTCCGTTAACGCTGCTTCGGAGACCGTGGTATCGGCTTCATCATCAGACCGTTCTTTCCCTCCATAGTAACCGGTCCACAAGCCTTCAAGCGTTTGCGTATCTGGAGTAAAGCCGGCGCTTTTTGTAGATTCAAACTCGTCCTGGAGTTTGGTTCCTCGCTGCTCAGCAATCAGGTCGGCCTCTTCCTGAGTAACTTCTTGCATTTTCAGAAGTCGTTTGAGGTAACTGTCGCGGATTGTCGGTCGACTATCGATAGATTTGTACATCAACGGTTGGGTGAACCGTGGTTCATCACTTTCGTTGTGTCCGAGCCTACGGTAGCAATACATGTCGATGACGACGTCTCGATTGAAGGCGCGTCGGAATTCCATCGCCAGGTTGACAACTTGAGCGACGGCTTCGGGGTCTTCTCCGTTGACATGAAAGATCGGGATCTGCAACATCTTTGCGACATCGCTGGCGTACGTTGTCGAACGACTGTCGTGGCAGTCCGTGGTAAAGCCAACTTGATTGTTGACGATGACGTGAAGCGTTCCGCCGACTTTGTAGCCGTCAAGTTGGCTCAAGTTGAGTGTTTCCTGCACAACCCCTTCGCCAGCGAAGGCAGCGTCGCCATGAATCAAAACCGTCATGGTTTCCGATTGGTCGATATCAGCAGTTCGATCTTGTTTACTTCGGCACCGCCCCATAGCAACTGGATTGACGAATTCGAGGTGGCTGGGGTTAAAGCAAAGTGAGATGTGAACTTTTTTGCCTTTGCTGGTAACCCAATCGTTACTGTGGCCTAAGTGATAGAGCACGTCTCCGCCGCCGCGGTGTTTTTCGGGATCAGGATCGTCGAATCCCCAGAAGATGTTCTGTGCCCGTTTGCCCATAATATTAGCCAGTACGTTTAGGCGGCCGCGATGAGCCATTCCTAAAACGACTTGCTTGACGCCATGGTCACCGGCTTTCTCAAGTGCGAGATCGAGCAACGGGATGAGGGTTTCAGCGCCCTCGAGCGAAAAGGTTTTGGCGCCCAAGAATTTTTTGCGCATGAATTCTTCAAAAATGACGGCATCCGTCAGTTTGGTCAAAATCCTTAATTGTGTCTTTCGGTGCAATTGCATCCGATTGCGCGAACCTTCCATTCGTGTTTGCAGCCAGTTGCGAACGTCATGGTCATCGATGTGCATGAACTGGACGCCAATGGAGCGACAGTACGTTTGCCGCATTAGATCTAGGATCTCTTCGAGCGATCTGAAATTCTGGCCATCGACAGTCCGCGCCGAAAAGTTCTTGGGAAAATCGGAGGGCAGTAGGCCGTAGGATTCTGGATTTAGTTCGTTGTTGGTAGCCCGAGGCCGACCGAGGGGGTCAATTCTCGCCTCGAGGTGCCCGCGGACGCGATAACCCCGAATGAGTTGGTCTACGCGATCCTGCAATTGAGCCACACTGCGACTGTTGGTCGTGTTGTGGTCTGGAGCGGAGGCAGAAGAATTCGAGACTACCGGAAGCGACGAAAAGTCGATCTCACTGTTCTCGGGATCAAAGTTCTCAAAATAGGTTTGCCATTCAGGTGGCAACGAACTTGGATCTTGTTGGTAGTCGTCAAATAAACTGTCGATGTAAGCTCGACTGAATACGTTCATTAATCAATGCCGATCGTCGTCACAGGCCGGGATTCGTCCATGAAGGAAGTGCCAAGACAACTCTTTTCAAAATGCGGAGGTGTCGCATCACAGGCTCGAGGTTGTCCGAAATTTCCGTCGGAAACCCAATTTTTTGGAATTAGTTCGTTCACAGAAAATTTGGTTTCTTTTTGACAACCCTCCGTGGGTTGCTTCTTTGACGTTAACTGTACTTCAGATTATCGAATTAGGCCTGCGGTTTCCATTGCACAAATCGAAATTTTCTTAGGAATCAACAAGTTTTTACGGCCTAGGGGAGGCAGGGCTTCTGGGATTCTTTTTGGGAAATCGATCGTCTGACAAATTGGTATTCACTCTCGTGAGAAGATGGAGCGGTTTTTGGACTTTCGAGTTTGATCGGTGGCGTGTGAGCGGAGCTTTTCTGACCAGCGTCACCAGCCAACGCGCTGACGGAGAGGTTTTATACGGAATCCGTTTTTTTGCTGGTTTTTCCGAAGCTTAGCCGCCATTATTGCTGTTGAACAGTAGGTTAGAGAGGTGACATTCCCGTTGCCGCCTTGGGTAGTCAGAGTGTAGTCTGGGGTCTTCTCCAGCCATAATCTGGGTAATTCTGTCCTCAACGTCAGTTCGCTGACTTGCCGATAGGGTCGAGCCGATCGTTGATTCTGTCGAGCGGTACATTAAAAACAAAAACGGTATGGTAAAACGCAATATTGGTATTTTGAATGCGACACTTCGGAAACGCCCGCCGGCATTTTGCAATTCGCCGCACCGTGGGTTTACCCTCGTTGAGCTGTTGGTCGTCATCGCAATCATTGGAGTTTTGATCGGGATGCTGTTGCCGGCAATTCAATCGGTCCGAAGTGCGGCACGGCGGGTTAGTTGTGCCAACAATTTGCGTCAAATTTCACTGGCCGTTGCTAACCATGAAACAGCACTTCTCGAATACCCCACGAGCTTTAACATACCCGAGGGTGGACTGACACGCGGTTCGTGGTCAATTCATGCAAAATTGCTGCCGATGATTGAACAGGCGAATGCCCAACAGGGAATCAATTTCGCCGTTGACTGGCATGAACAGGTCGATACCGGTATTCCTGCCTTTGGAGCGCCAGTCTATTCGTGCCCGAGCGATTATCAGGCGGGAACGCGAACGAAGGATGGCAAAGACTATGTTCATTCGACCAGCTACGGGTTTAACCTGGGCAGTTGGTTGGTGTACGACCCGGTGTCCCGGGAATCTGGCGATGGATCGTTTTGTGTTGCCAACCCGACGCGGCACTCAGACTTTACCGATGGTCTCAGTAATACCTGGGCGATCTCAGACGTAAAGTCCTTTACCAGTTACCTTAGAAACCCTAGCTCGTTTGATGGTACGTTTCCGATGGACGCACAGGCCTTCGAGGGGATGGTTTCGGTGGAGCGCCAGCGGGGGCCGGGAGGGGGAGGGGGGGCGGGGGGGGGGGGGGGGGGGGGGGGGGG
>JAAHTH010001243.1_pt1 | contig 22955 bp, 26 predicted proteins | sample 6116091 | NCBI WGS metagenome assembly JAAHTH01 (sample SAMN13939990, study PRJNA603662) | sponge metagenome | isolation source: marine sponge | host: Mycale hentscheli | place: New Zealand | collected 2006 | reverse complement strand
GCAATCAACAAATTCAACAAGAAATGACAAGGTACCTTGACATATTCAAAAGACACAATCTAACCAAATTAGCAGCAGCTAAACCAGGTTTAATAGAACCTAGGATAAACAAAGGAACAAAAGATGTATTTGATAGCATTGAAGAAGACAGCCGTAACATTGATAGTCTTGATGATGGCTTGCAGTTGCAGTCTGCTACCAACTAAACAAATAGAAATTACTGCAAAACCAATGGAAAGAACCATTGTTCAACCTATTATGCCCAGACAAATAGATCTTAAGGATCCGTATTGGTATGTTGTGTCTGATAAAAATATAGAAGAATTTTTAGCAAAAGTTGAGAAAGACCAAGGTCAAGTGGTATTCTTAGCTATGTCTGTGCCCGATTACGAGCTTATGGCATATAATATGCAAGAATTAAAAAGGTATATAAATGAACTTAAAGAAGTTGTTGTCTATTATAAAACAGTTACTACAAAGGAGCAGTAATATGAACATATCACAAGAAGGATTATCCCTTATTAAAAAGTTTGAGGGTTGTGAACTAGAAGCATATAAGTGTGCTGCTGGTGTTTGGACAATAGGATATGGTTCCACTAAAGGTGTTAAAGAAGGAGATGCTATTACTCAAGAAGAAGCAGATAAATTACTTTTACATGAAATGGAAGAGTACGAAGGTTATATTAATGATATGGTTAATGTTGATTTAGAACAAAACCAATTTGATGCTATGGTTTCTTGGGTGTTTAATTTAGGGCCTGCTAATTTAAAAGCTTCTACTTTATTAAAAGTATTAAATGCTAAAGATTATGAAGGAGTACCAGCACAAATTAAAAGATGGAACAAGGCTGGAGGCAAAGTGTTACAAGGTTTAATAAGAAGAAGAGAAGCGGAATCTTTGTTGTTTGCAGGCAAAGAATGGCATGAGGTTTAACAATGCCATTGCAGAAACTTACATTTAGACCAGGCATTAATAGAGAAGGCACTGCTTATGATAACGAAGGCGGTTGGTTTGATTGTAATTTAGTTCGTTTTCGTAAAGGTAGACCAGAAAAGTTTGGTGGTTGGGAAAAATCAACAACTAATACTTATCTAGGGACAGCAAGGGCTTTACATCCTTGGATTTCTTTAGAGGGTACAAAATTTTTAGGATTAGGTACAACTTGGAAATACTATATAGAAGCAGGTAATGCTTTTAATGATATAACACCTATTAGATCTACTACAGCAGCCGGTGATGTTACATTTTCTGCATCAGACGGTGATGCTACTATTACTGTTGCAGACACTGCCCATGGTGCTGTTAAAAATGATTTTGTAACATTCTCAGGTGCTGCAACTCTTGGCGGTAATATTACAGCCACTGTTTTAAATCAAGAGTATCAAATAACAAATATAGTAAATGCTAATAGCTATACTATTGAAGCGAAAGATACTTCTGGTGCTACTGTAACAGCCAATGCTTCTGATTCTGGCAATGGAGGATCATCTGTTGTTGGTACCTATCAACTAAATGTAGGTCTAGATGTATATGTTCCAGGAACAGGTTGGGGACTAAATGGATGGGGTCAAGGAGCTTTTGGTAGTACATCTGCACTAAGTGATACTAATCAGCTTAGAATCTGGACGCATGATAACTTTGGTGAAAATTTAATAATAAATCAAAGAAACGCAGGTATATATCAATGGACTGAAAACAATGGCTTGGCAACAAGAGCTGTAGAACTATCTGGGATTTCAGGTGCTAATTTAGTACCTACTAAAGGTTTGCAGGTAATTACATCTGAAAAAGACAGGCACTTAATTGTGTTAGGGTGTGATCCTATATCTGGTTCTGCTAGAACAGGTGTTATAGATCCTATGCTTATAGCATTTAGTGATCAAGAAAACGCATTAGATTTTGAACCATTATCAACTAACACGGCAGGATCTTTAAGACTATCATCTGGTTCTTCTATTATTGGTGGCGTAAAAGCAAGACAAGAAATACTTGTTTGGACTGATACAGCTCTTTATAGTATGCAATTTATTGGACCGCCATTTACTTTCGGTATTAATTTAATTAACGAAGGTACAGGGTTAATAGGTCCTAAAGCAGCAATAACTACTCCTAGTGGTGTCTACTGGATGAGTTATAACAACTTCTATACATATAATGGTAGTGTGGCAACTCTACCATGTTCAGTGCATAACTATGTGTTTACAGATATAAATCTTACACAATCGTTTAAAATCAATGCGTTTACTATAAAAGATAAAAGTGAAGTAGGTTGGTTCTATTGTTCATCTGACTCTGATGAAATAGACCGATATGTAATGTATAACTATGTTGAAGGTATATGGTTTTATGGACAATTATCAAGAACAGCATGGCTTGATTCAGGCATTGAAAATTATCCTAGAGCTGTAATGAATGGATATTTATATCAACAGGAGAAGGGTTTTGATGATGATGGATCTCCTATGACTAATGTTTACATTGAAAGTTCTGACCTTGATATAGGAGATGGGGAACAATTTAGTTTCCTAAAAAGAATAATTCCTGATTACAAATTTATAGAAGATCAAAATAATGGGCATGTAAATATTGTTTTAAAAACAAGAAACTTCCCTGGTGATTCTTTAACCGTTAACTCAACCAGTGCAATAAGCTCTACTACGCAACAAGCTTATGTACGCAGTAGATCAAGGCAAATAGCATTAAGATTTGAATCAGACGATGATGCTACAGATAACGGTAATCTTGGCATAGGATGGAGGTTAGGAGCTACACGTATAGACATAAAGCCAGATGGTAGAAGATGAGCAAGCTTTTACAAACTCAACTACCATTAGCAATAGGTCCTGTAGATCCAGAGCTTTTCAATCGTTTAGTTAGAATACTTGAGATTAACCTTGGTGCAGTTGATCTTGATAATGTAAGACAGATAAGTGATCCAGAAAAAAACACACTAAAGTTTAATGATGGTAGTATTATATGGAATACAACGGTTGGTGTCCTTCAAGTTTACACAGGCAATAAATGGATTGATATTGGAGAAAGAACACTAGAACAAGGTTTTGAGATGACAAGTAGTGTTGGGAAGGTTACTATTAAGATAGCAGGTAGCACAATAATTACTTTATGAGCAACACAGCAGAAGACCTAAACTATAAAACAAAGAACATTCTCTTAGAACATCCTGCCGACTGGTATGTACAAAAAGATACTTTTGATGCTGTATCAGAATCTATTGAGCCTATTGTAGAATTTTACAAAAATTCTGGTAAACAAGAAAGAAGTAGTACGACTTTAGATAAAATTATTCAAGAACCACTAAAAGATGTGTACACAGTTCCATTTTTTTCTGAAAAGTTTTGCGACATACTTTTAGATGAAATTAAGAACTTAGAAGCATTTTATGGGTTTGAACCTAATCCAGAAGAAGATGAATTACGGCAAATACCAGAAATAACTTTTCAAGATAATTGCCCAGAAATCTTCCAATCCTTGTTCCATACGATATATACTATAGGTAATCCTATATTTTTGAATATTTGGAACAGACACGTAAATGGTGGTGGTATACAAATAGCCAACTATAATTTAAAGGATAAAAAACAAGGTGCTTGGCATCATGATGCAAGTGCTGATATTAGTATGGTAGTTCCTTTGAACACTGGAAAGTACAAAGGTGGCGGAACTGAGTTTTTAAAACGTGGTACAGTCGAGCCTCTACCTACAGGCCACGCTCTAATTTTTCCGAGTTTTACTCACATGCATAGAGGACTTGCAGTAGAATCAGGAGATAGATACTTATTAGTATTTTGGTTAAAATGTTTACAGGAATAATAGAGCATGAATAGAATAGACAACTCAGGTACAGGCATAGCAGGTTTAGGCAGAGGAGAAGATTCTATGCTTGCCCACGTAGCACCAGGAGAAATGGTAGTTCCACCAGTTATCTCTCCACAAACACAAGAAATAATTAGAAGAGAAATGATGTATGTTGGACTAGATCCTAATGAATATACTGTGGGTCAGGGCATGTCTATTAACCCTATTACAGGTATGGCAGAGTTTGGTTTTTTAAAAAAATTAGCCAAATCAGTTAAAAAAGTAGTTAAAAAAGTTGCCCCTGTTGCAGCAGTAATACCTGGACCATGGCAGGCACCCGCTATTTTATATAATAAAGGTAAGGCTGTAGTTAATATTGCAAAAGGTGAAGGTGGTTTAGGCGACATAATGACTGTTATGGCTGGCGGTAGTCAAAAAGTATTTGGTAAAGATGGTGCTTTAGGGCGAATAACTTCAGGCGAATTTCTAACAGAAGGGGGTGGTTTTGGCGAAGCTTTTAAAAACATAGGTCAGGTAGCTAAAAGAGACTCTGCTGGCAACATAATTAAAGATGCTAGTGGTAAAGCTGTAACAAGTTTTCAACCTTTAAATTATGCAAAAGGTATAGGACAAACATACAAAGATGACCAAAAGAAAGGATACTTCGGTCTATTTGGTGGTGGTGAACAACCTGAAATGTATGTCGATCAATTTGGCAACCAAGTCAGTGCTGCAGAATATGCAAATATGAATCCAGCAGATCAAGTTTTATATAATAAAGTTGCACCAAGCAATAATAACTTTTTAAGCAATGCTAGAAATTTTATAACTGGCGGAGGAACACCTGGTCAAAGTCAAGCTGGTTTATTAGAAGATTTATTAAGAGGTAGAAGTTCTGACCCTGTTAGAGAAGGAGGTGGAATTTTATCCGGAGGAGGCGGAGGTCTTGGTGGTAATGCAGGACTAATGGCAATGGCAGCTCTTTACGGTAAAGCTGTTAAAGATGACTATTCACGTAAAGAAGGTGGACTCAAAGATATAAGGCAATCTGTAAGACCAGATCTTATGCCAGCTCCTACATTTACAGGTTTTGACTTAGGAGTAAGAAAAGCTGCTACTGGTGGCTTACAAGAACTACGACCTAAATTTGCTATGGGCAGATCAGTAATGGCTAACGAACTAGATATGCGTATGGGTGGTCCTTCAATAGGTCCAGGAACAGGTACAAGTGATGACATACCAGCTATGTTAAGTGATGGTGAGTTTGTAATGACTTCTGCTGCTAACAATGGTTTAGGTGGATTTAAAGTAACAAAGACAGAAACAGGTATAGAGCTAATACCAAATGGTAAACCAAACAGACAGAAAGGTGCAAAGAATATGGACAAACTTATGAAGACCTTTGAACAATTTAACAAAGTAGGAATGGCATAATGGGTATTTTAAGTGACCTAATAAGAGCACCCATAGGACAAGCACCATCTAAAATGACGGGCAGAGATCAAATGTCTTTTGGTGGTCTTGGTGGTGGTATGGACTTTGATACAAGCCAATTCCTTACAAAATCAGATCTACCTACCTTTGATACAAGCCAATTTCTTACTAAAGGCGATATGCCAACAGCTTTTGATCCATCACAACTAGAACAACAAATAGGTGGATTGCAAAAACAAATAGGCAACATACCTCAGTTTGACGACTCTGCTATCAGAAGAATGATAGAGGACAATCAAAGAAGCATAGGAAATATACCTAGCTTTGATCCGTCTAACTTACAAAGTGGTATTGCTGGATTGACAGACAGACTAGATAACTTAAATATACCAGAGTACAAAGCACCAGACTTGTCCGGCTTTGCAAGAATAGATGACTTGCCTAAATTTAATCCTAAAGACTATAGAGATGACTTTTTATCTATAGCTAGAGAAGGTATTAATATACCTAAATATGAAGCACCTGATTTAAGTGGCTTTGCTAGAAAAGAAGATTTACCAGTTTTTGACAAAGAAGCTTTTGAAAAAGAAATGCTTGGTAAAATGCAGGGAAGCATTAATATACCTAAGTTTGATAGGGACGCTTTAATAAAAGATATTAGAAGTGGCATTGATATACCTAAACCACCATCATTTGATAGAGAAGCATTAAGAGATGAACTGTTTGAAGATATCAGAGGTAGTATTAAAGTTCCTGAAGCACCTATTTTTGATAGACAAAAGCTTATAGAAGATATAAGAGGTGGTATAGATATACCTCAAGCACCAGACTTATCTGCTTTTGATACTAGATTTGCAGACATGCAAAAAAGAATTGATGAGCTATCACAAAGACAAGCACCTCAACCTTCAATACCTACAGTAGAACCAATTATGGCTCAACCATTAGTTCCTGGTAGTGGTAATGTACCACCTATGCAAAACAATGGCTTAGTAAGAGATCCATACGGAAATATGGTAGATCCAAATAACTTACCAGATAATATGGTTTTAGAAGAAGCACCGCTTCTAGGTCTAGGTGCAGGCATGCCTCCTAGAGCTAGATTTTCAGATGATTATGCATTACAGCCTGGAGATCCTGGATATCAAAGTAATGATCCAGGAAGATTTGGTCGTGGTATTAAGCCAATAATTAAACCACCACAAGTACCACCCAAGCGTGATGATTTCATGTCAATCGGTGGACCTGGAGGTGGAGTACCAGATCCTAGATTAGGTCAACCAGGTATCAATCCTGAAGCTGGTAGCCCTGTGACTACTTCACTACAACCCCCTGTAACAGATCCAGTTCAACCTGCTCCTACCGAGCCAGCTGCAGTGGCGCCTACGGCTGGAGCAGACCCTACACAAACACAAATGCCTATGGGTGCAATAGATCCTGTGTTATTACAACAACAGACATCTGAGGTATTAACAGATCCATTAAGTAGATCTCTATACTTTGGTACTCAAGCTTCACCAGGTTTCTATCAGCAACTACAACAAGCTGGTGCTAACTTAATTGGCAGTGATGTACCTTTACAACAAACAGCAGGTTTATCTCCATTAGAATTACTAGCAAGACAACAAGCTGTTGCTGGTCTTGGTGGGTTTGAACCATTCCTACAACAAAATAGAGATTTAGTAAATCAGGCTATAGCACAATCAAGAAGGGCTGAAGAACTACAAGATCCTTATTACACACAAGCTGAAGAAATATACAAAGATACTATGGGTGCTTATGACCCAAGCATGACTCAGCAGTTCTACAATCCTTACGAGGATGCAGTGGTACAACAAACTATTGAAGATGTAATGAAAGCTGGTGACAAGCAAGATATTGCTGAAAGAGCTCGTGAAATTAGTGCTGGTGCCTTTGGTGGTAGTAGAGCAAGACTTGGAGCAGAGGAACGTAGACAAGACTTAGGTGAAGGTCTAGCCAAAGCTTTAAGTGGCATTAGACAAACAGGTTATCAAAGTGCACAAGCAACTGGATTAGGTGAGTTTGCAAGACAGCAAGCAGCTAAAAGAACTGGAGCTGAAGGGCTTATGGGTATAGGCATTGGCAGAGGAAGTGCTGCATCACAACTAGGATCACAATTAGCTGGATACGGTACTCAAATTGGTGGTATAGGTTCAACTCAAGAAGGTCTAAGAGCAGGACAAAGAGGTGAATTATCTGGATATGGCGGTATTGGTAGAGGTATTGCTGAGACTGGTCTAGGTAGAATATATCAACAACAGCTAGGACAACAGCAAAGACCATTAGGTGTATTAGGACAAATTGGTTCTATGCTACCTGGTTATCAAGCATCACAAACACAGATTGACTCTGGATATGGGATGCCAACAGATCCTTCAGCAGCAGGACTAGGTGCAGCATTTAGTGCTTACGGTGCTTTAGCTCCAAGACAAGGACAAAGCTAATGAACTTTATGAACCGTAGAATGTTCCAAGCTGGTGGCTCTGTCACCTATGCAGATGGTAAAACACAAACTTTTGATGTAAATACATTTCAGCAAAAAATAAATACTTTACCTGATAACGATTTATTTGCTTTAAAAAATAGTGCTGATGCAGGTCAAATAGTATTTTCTCCAGAATTAAAATCTATATTAGATCAAGCTACGCAAAGAAAGGCTATGCCATTTACACAAAATACCGAAATACTTGGTTTACCTGTTTTTAAGCCAGCAAGCATGAGTTCAACACTTAAAGACTATGGAAGAGTTCTTTTGGGTACTTCTCTAGGACCGATTGCAAGTGGTTTAACTAGAAATATATTTTCTGAAGAACAATTAGAAACAATGCCGAGAGCACAAAGTATTGCTCAATATGATTCTCCTTTTTATGGTGAAGGTCTTGAAGGATTTAAAAGAGCCGCAGATAGGGCTGGTAGAACTACAGAAGAGCTAGAGGGCATAATTAGAAAATCTGGTGATATACAAGACTTTACAAAAGACATTGAAGCTATAGAACAACCTGTGGTTGAAACTGTAGAAACAAAAGATGTTTTAGATCAACCAACCGTTATTGAAGAATTACCAACACTAGGTCCTGTTACAGGTGGCGAAACATTAGGCGTTATGAGTCCTTTAGAGTCAACACAACGAAAACTTGCTTTTGAAGAAGCAATGATTGGCAGAGATGAATTTGGTAATCTTTTACCAGAAGGTAGATTGTTACAAGACCCAACCATTGCAAAAGCTTTAGAAGAACTAACTCCGATAGAATCCTTGGTTGATGTAAACAAAACAGAAGCAGATAGCTTATTAGAAACACAAGATAAATTTGATGGCAAGTTTGGTATACCAAAAATAGAATTAGACAAAGTTGATACTACGGTAACAGAAGAAGAACTTAATACAGCTAAAGCACCACGAGTGCCAAAAGAAACTACTGGACTATTTGGGTCTGATAGATTCTTAGACTTCATTAGAAATGTTGGTGCTGGTTTAGCAGAATCAGGTCAAATAGGTGAAGGTCTTGTACGTGGTGCAGCTAAAGCTGGTGAAGAAAGAGCAGCTAGAGACTTAATGGAAGAACAAGAAAAGAAAAAATACGAAAGAGATTTAGCACTTGCAGTAGCTGTAGAAAAAGCAAAATCTGCTGGAGACAATATTCCAGATATCATGAAACCAGAAAAAATATTAGAGCTTAATAACAATGTTAAAAGAGATATAACTGATTTTAAAGGTGGATTAGCTGGTGTTGGTTTTGTTGATTATGCAATAGAAATCATTGAAGATGCAGAAGCAACTGGCAAACCTGTTGGTGGATTTGGTGGTTTTATAGCAAGTTTAGTCGATAAAGGATACGCTTTTGCTGGTGTGAGTAAAGACTTTGACAGTTTATCAGCAGATTCCAAGGTTAAAGAATTGACCAAAGTTGTAAAGCAAAAGAATCTACAAGCTATATTAGGTGAATCAGGTAGAACGATATCAGATAAGGATAGGGAAATAATAGAAAGAGTATTTGGTGACTTATCTAAATTTGAAAGTGTAAGTTCAGTTCTAGGTAAACTAAAAGAATCAAGACGTGGTTTAGCTGCAAATAACGCTGAAAGATATAGCAACATACAAACAAATAGTGACTTTTTACTAGCACAAGGATCTTATGGTAAGCGTTTCTACACAGATATGTTACCAAGTTTAAAATCTATACTAGGAATTGATCCCTATGCTTCCCAATCAGCATCTGCAAGAGCTACTTTTGGAGGTCAACCAATCGGAGCTGGATCACAATCAATTACTGATATTAATCTTCGTAAGCCTGGTACATAATGCCAAGATATAGAGTCAACATAGCTCCAGGTGTGTCGCAAATAATGGACGCACAGACAGAAGACGAAGCAAGAAAAAAAGTAAAAGCAGAAATAGCTAAAGGTGCTGTTTCACCATTTTATGATGAGCTGTTCTTTGATTACGAGACTGGTGTTAATCTGCAAGATTTAAGACAAAAACTTGGTAGAGCTGAAAAAATGACGGAAGAAAATGAAGTTTTAGATCAGCTTTTTTCTAAAGTAAAAAAATCAAAATCTCCTTCTGAACAAGAAGACATAATGGAAAATGCAGTTGGTACTGCTGGTTATGTAAGAAATACTAAAGGTCAAATTGCTTTGACACCTTATGGTTTAGAGTTACTAGGACAACCTGTTCAACAAAGAAAATTACAAGATGGCTCAACTATTAATCTAAATACTATTATTGATGAAAATAGCTTCAACCTAAAAACAGGGGATGCCGCAGACTTAAGTGGCATAGCTGGGCCAGTAGCTACAACCGTACTAGCATTTATGCCACAAACTAAAATATTAAAAGCATTTACTTCTTTATTTGGTGGGAGAAAACCACTAGCAAATACTTTTGTAGCTGGTGGTGCTTCTGCTATAGGAAAAGGTGGTGAAGAATATTTAGATACTTTAGAAGGATTTCAGTTACAAGATCGTGATGAAATTACAGATTTATTACAAGAAGAATTTATTATTGGCTCTGTAGGTCAAGGTGTTTTTGGTGAACTACCAGCAAAAGTTTACAGAATGTTTTTAGGTAAAAGAGCACCCATAGAAGATCAAAGAATAGTATATCAATTATCAAAAAATAGAAGTTGGGACGATGTAAAAAAACTTGATGAAAGTCTTGGCAGAGATGCTACTGAAAAAGAAATCAAAAAAGCTATGAAAGATGGCAGAGTTAAAAAATTCGATTACAAGTTTTCACGTGGTGCAATACCATCTCAGACAACATTAGGAAAAATGTTACCAGGTAAATATCAACAATTTGCTGAGCAGGTTATAGGAAACAACAGAGATGTTGCAAATGCGGCTACTTTAAGGGCTGAATTAGACTATATTTTATCTGGTATAAAAAAAGAAAGAGCCGCACTTAATTCATATATGTCCGAGTCATCAAAAGAAGGCTTAGATGAATCAGTAAATGCTGCACTACAAAAACTAAGACTTGATGAGCAAGATGTTACTACTGCTTTACAAAAATTACTAAAAGACATAGGGGCTGATGTATTGGAGGTTAGTAATTATGGCAATGTACCTTCAAGGTTTGCTTTTGGTGAGACACTCAAAGATACCTTAAGTTCTGCAAGGAGTGCAGTCACAAAGGCTAGTGGACAAAGATATAGAGCTGTTGATCAAAAGTTTTTAGACATAGCAAGCCCAGATAATGTAACAATAGATAATCGTGGTAATCCTGTATTTACAGGTCCTAAAACAGAAACAGAAGCCAACAAGGCAAGAATTATAAATAAAGCTATTAATGGAGTAATTCTTAAACATGTTAGAGTTGCACAAGATCTTGTTGCCTCTTACAAAGACAGTGGTAATTTTTGGAAGTTAAAGCAACCAGGACAAGAAATATCTGGTGGTCTTGTAGAACAATTAGATGGAATATTAGCAAATATGTCTAGGAGAGCTAAGGAAGCTGTTGACGGTGATGCTCCTGGTATTAATCTACAAGAAATAAGAAATGATATTAGCAACATAAGAGACTTCACCACAGAGGTTATTGGATCATCACACGAAAGAAAATTACTTACAGATGTTATGAGAACTCTTGATGACTACAACATGAAAAATGGTGTAAGTCTTAATAATGGTGACAGCATACTTACTGAACTTGCACAAGATGGTAATAAAGTAATATCTCAAGCATTAGCAAACTCTGGTTACAGATTAATGCCTAAAGATGTCAAAGTAATAAAAAGAGCAGTAGACGACTTAAGAGAAGCTAACAAATTACACTTTGAAAGAATGCAACCATTTGACAGTATAGAAATGGATAAGCTTATTTCTAATGCTAGAAAGGGATCTATAAATGCAGATAAGGTTTATTCAGAAGCAATACTAAAGGGCAGTAATACGCAACTAAACAACATATTTAAAGGTTTGCGTGAGTATGATGAGTATCTAGAAAAAACTGGCAAGACTAAATTAAATGAGGCTGGTGAAAAAATTACCACCGAAAATTCATTAAAAGCACAATTAAAAAACAGGTTATTTGCAGATGCCTTTCAAAGTGCAACAAAAGATGGTTTGACAGATGTAGATTTTACACAGTTTGCAAGATCAATGTTGAAATTTGATATGGAAAATGCAGGTAAATTTGACTCTTTATTTACTAACTCAGCAACAGGACAACAATCAGGTACACGTGTATTACAGACTATTAATCAATTAAATATGATTAAGCCTAACTTAAAACCTCAAGCACTAAAAAATTTAGTTAATAACTTTACTGTAAAAAATGCAAGTCAGGGTCTTAACGCTGAAGCACAGGGTAGAGCCTTTATTAGTGGTTTAGAAGATTTAGCAAAAGCTTCAGAAGAAAGAGCTAGATTTGAAGCTAATAGAGCTATATCACAATTACCACAAGCAGGTGTAGAAGAAACAGTTAATAAAATATTCAGACCTGGCTCTGCTGAAAACATTAGATTATTGAAAGAAACTTTGAAAGATACTCCAGAAGTATTTAACAGCATTCAACAAGCTAGTATGCAAAAACTTTTGGCTAAGTCTATAGACTTTAATGGCAAAGGTAAGATTACCGATTTATTTAAACATCAAAACCTTAAAACAGCATTAGACACTTATGGTGATGAAACTCTAGAAGCTATGTTTGGCAGAGATATAGCCAAAGGTCTAAGAAACTTTCAAAAAGAAGTGGATGTATTAACTATAGGAGAATCTGGTAGAAGCGGTGGAGCTGGTGGACTTATAGCGGCTGGTATTGCTGCAAGTATTGTTTTTGCACCGTTAGCAACATTACCTGTTTTAACAAGCTTAGCTTTGGTTAGATTTTTATTCACTAATAGAACTTTTGTAAGTTTAATGGCAAAAACAGATCAAGGATCTATTGCACAGGCTATTAAATTATTTAACACTGCTGCTAGGCAAGCTGGATTAAGGTATGTAGATGGTGAGCTTGTTCCATTTGCAGAAGGTGCAAATACTTTGCTTGAAAAAGGTTTAGGGACTGGTGCAACAGCTATCGGTATTACTGGTGATGATGTACAGGGACAAACTGATCAAGGACTTAACATGTTTCAACAACTGAGAAACCAAGTAACTGCACCAATTAAGCAATTACCACAACTACCAAATGTTCAACCTACGCAAACACCAACAGATCCAATGTCGCAAGAAAGATTAGACTTTGCAGAACAGGTTGCTGGTAGACCTGTACTTTAGTTATCTTCAAAGAAGGTAGGATCTACAGCTACAAACCTTTTAGCTGGTCTGCCTTTACCACCGACTTTAATCTCAACCTCTTGTATCTCCCCTGCGTTCTTAAGCCTTTCAATAATCTCTTTTACTTCATAAGACTTCATACTTCTAAATAGTTCGTGTCTATCTACCTCTCGTTTAGATATACCCTCGCCATTCCTGGATCTAATGAATGATAGTACCTGTTTAATCTTAGACTCGGTTGCACTACTTGCCACCTTATCTCTACATGCTTCTATAAACAATAAATCATAGTATCTAATAAAATCTACAGCCCAGCGTGTTACATCTCCTGTAATGGTCATAGCATCAGCATTAGTTGCCAGAGTACATAACAATGCCATACGCATAGCTTTCTCTTTAGAACGGCTTAGAAGAGGCTCTAGGTTATCTTTTTCAAGTATATCTTGTCGTTTAACTATCTCTCTAGCAAAGTCTTGTAGGATCTCTTCTGATTCCCTGTCAAAGTTCAATACTATCTGATCAAGATCTAACTCTGCATTATCTCTGGATAAATCACTCATAGTTCCTCTTTGTCTTCTAACATAGTTTACCCAGTTGACAATAGAGGTTGGTGGCGATTTGAATCTTTTGAGTTCACCCACTCTCCTTGGCTCTGTAGATTCAACGACTACAAAACGGTTTAGGAACCCGTCTGCAATCCTGCCACCATTTAACGCACTGTAAAAATTCTTAGGTACTGATAAGCCAACCAATGTAATTGCTGGTTTGTGAGTCACACGGCTCATCATCTGTTCTTTGTATTGTTCTTGGACATTCATAAGCGAATAGTTATCTGGTCGCAAAGTACCATGACAACGACCCCAGGCTTCCATAAGTGTTTGTATGCCATCTTCTTTATTGGTATTACCTGAATTACTTATGGCTTCTAATCTTTTACCGAACTCATCCATTATGGTTATCTGTGTTGGTCGCATCTTTAATACCGAATGCACAGCACCACTAGATGTATAACCATCTCCTACAACAAGCTTGTCATGGTCTGAAGCATTTAAGACTGACTCTACAAATGTTTTTATATTCTCTTTACCCTGACCTGACTTAGCTATACCCATGAAATACATAGATGAAAAGTTATTCATGTTGGTTCTATAAATACGACCACAGGTGACACTGGTTAATGCTAATGCACCAACAAGTGATAGTTCTGGTTGAGGTACTTGTGCTATCTCTTCACAAAACTTAAACATGTCTTTAAGAAGGCCTGGAGGATTAAATAGATCTTTTGGTTTTTGTATGGTTTCTGTGGCTTGTATAAATAATGGTGCTATCTTGTTTTTTCTATCGTGTGTACTTTTGACGCTCTCTACTACGCCATCTATCTCTGTTTGTGGTAAGGGTGGATTGTTATTTTTGTTCCAGTTTTGTAGAAAGATCTTTACAAATTCTATATTGACATTTTTAGATATTAGGTAGCCTGCAATTCTAGCAGCACCATCATTCCTGGATCCTTCTAATACACCATCTAATGAGAAGGGTGCAGTTTGAACTCCTGTATCTGTCTTTGGTACGCCAGTTATCTTTTGAAACTCAACCTCTGTAAAGTCTGGTAAATCATTGTGATCATAGATCTTCCAGTCCGGGAAGGTAACAGGTTTATATACTTGTCCGTTTGCATGTCTATTCCATGGTGCAATTATTAATCCACCAACTCCTCTGATATCTATAAGTCTTTCAATGGGAGTATCGTTAGTTCTTCTTGTAGCAAAGGTGGTGTAGTTCTCTGGATTGTTATAATAGTAATGCATACCCTTACCAGTAATAACTTTAAATGGACAAGCAGGCATGTTCTTTTCTACCCAGTCCATAGCCTCTGGAGAGTCAGCATCAACAACAACAAACTTACCACAGACAAGTGCAACCTGTAAGTTGTCTCTGCCCTTAAACCATGATTCTACAAGGCTTCTTTCAGGTCTTGACTGTTTATATTGCTCCCAACTACCTAGAAAAGATGGTGGCTTTTTGTTGGATCTTTGTAAAGGTACAACATTATATCCTTCATCATAATAGGCAAGTGCTTGCTCTAAGGATGTGTCGTCCTCAGTTATATTGAGCTGAAACACTTTAAGCTTCTGTGTCTAGTATTTCAGATATGGGTCCATAAATAGACTCATAATCTAAACGACCTTCAGTTGCTCGTATAATTTTTTTTGCTTGATTAATAGTTGGTTGTCTGTATCCATATCTCCAAGACTTACATGATGCTTCAGAACAATCAAACTCTGCCGCAGCTTTTGCTTGTCCTAAAAATTCTATATAATCTCTAAGTGAATATTTTTTAACCCTCCTATCGGTGTGGTTTGGTTTGATTCCCATAGTTTCAAATTCCTTTAGTTTTCTTGTTGCTAGTGTCTTTGTTCTAAAATAATAATTCGCTTGCCAGGTTTGGTCTTCTTTATTGATGTTGTCCATTTACTTCTCCTTTTCAACATTATGTTAAAATAACATTTTACATATTGTACTTATCTGTTATATAATATGCAAGTTAAATTTATTACTACAGGAGAAGTAGATATGGAAATACAAAATAGAATAGTATCTCCGCAAAAGTTAGTACAGAACCAAGGTGCAAAAATCTTGGTATATGGTATGGCTGGAGCAGGGAAAACTACATTAGCTAAAACCGCACCAGGTAAGGTACTTGTTATAAGTGCTGAAGCTGGTTTGTTATCTATTAGAGATGCAAACAATGTTGAAGCTATTGAAGTAAAAGAAGCATCAGAAGTTATGGAACTTCACAATGCTTTGAAGTCTGGAGCATTACAATACGATACAGTATGTTTAGATTCAGTATCAGAAATAAGTGAGATTTTACTTACATGGGAGAAGTCTCGTAGTAAAGATCCACGTATGGCATACGGTAATGTCCAGGAATCTGTGACAAATTTAATGCGTGCATTTAGAGATCTAAATATGCATGTATTATTTCTTTGTAAAGAAGATGTGGTTAATGATGATGGCGTATTAAGACACGCTCCTAAAATGGTCGGTACTAAATTAGGCGAATCAATTACATACTTCTTTGATGAAGTTCTTGCACTTCGCATCATTGAAGATCAAGATGAGGACGGTAAAAATGTCCAAACAAGATGGCTACAAACTACGTATGGTCAAGGCTATAAAGCTAAAGATCGTAGTGGAAAGCTGGAGGCTTTTGAGAAGCCAAACATAACTGCCTTAATTGAGAAGTTAGGGTTTACATTAACTAACGACAATATAGGAGAAGCAAATGTCTGATTTCGGTGATGTAGAATTTTTTGATAACTTAGAGGAACTATCATCAGGTGGTGGTGTCCCTCTTGCTCCAGATGGAGAACATAACGCAAAGGTTATTGCTACAGACAAATACAAGTCTAAAGCAGGTAATCATACGCTGAAGGTCACATTCCAATTAGATGGCGGTAAGTATCGTGATCATAATGAATGGTATAACCTTTGGGCTACTAACGAAGACAACAAAAGAATAAGCACGGAGATATTTACCAGGCTTACGAAAGCTGTTGGGTTTAAGAAGTATCCAGAGAACCACAGTGACTTTGTTGGTAAAAGACTGGTGTTAAAGACTGAACAGATTGAAGATCAGTTTGAAGGCGACAATGGAGTGGTAAATACTAAGAAGACTAAGATCCGATTATATCTGCCAGAAGCTGATTCTGAAATGAGTCCACCAAAGGAAATGGTCCCTCCTTTTTAATCTAAGGGATAAAACTAAGGGGCTTTATGCCCCTTTTTTATTTGTTTTGTACTAAAGCGTAAACCATTAGTAGCAGTATGCCAAATACGGCATAGAAGCTCATATCCATTACCTCTCCTCTAATTCTTTAATTAAACGATTAAGATACCATACAGACTTTTTAAGATCCTCAATGTTTCTACCTTTGTGATCTTCTCTCCAAATGTATTTAATTGCCGCAGCTTTTAGGTAGCCTTTAAACTCTTCTCTGGACAAAGCGGCCTTAATTGCGTCTATACATTCCACGGATCCTGTTCGGTAGTGTGCCGGGTGGTTTACATTATCTGTCATTTTTTTTATCCTCCATTATATCGTTGTGCATATTTAACCAATCAATATCCACTTCTTTTTTACGATTATCAAAATAATACATAACAGAAGCGTGAGTGTGTCTCCAAGCTTTATCTATTATGTTGTGTATTTTTCTCCAGAACCTCATATCATTCCTCTCTATAGAAATTACCAGTATCAAGCTCTACAACATTAGGACTGTTATATATCGTTGCTGGTTGACCATTTAACATCTTGTTGTACTCTTCCAAGTATTCGCTTAAATAGTTCCAACCTACTTCCATGTCGGTATGGTTCATCTTAAATACTTTATTTGCAAAGGGTACTTTCTTTTCCTGTGCTACAAATACAAAGTCATGCACCTGGAATCCAGCAGCTTCAAAGCCACGTTTATACCATGCTGCTTGAAGATCATAAGAATATCGTCTAACAGAGTTTGTGAAGCCCCTGACAGAACAATCGCTAGTAGTCTTATAATCTACAAGCACTACGGAGTTATTTCCTTGTGGCATATCAAAAGGATTTAAAACAACATCTGCTCTAGTTTTACAAAGCAAACCTTGTTCATACCAATATAGTGATACTTCATAGGGTGAATCTAAAACCTGGGGAAAGTCTTTATCTGGATTTAGATAAGCACTTGATTCAGGAACCAAACTGCCTTTCATACTATAAATAGTATCTTTGTCTTTCTCATTGATAACAGTTAAACCTTTAGCAAGGCTTTCTTGTTTTAATGTTTTATTAGCATTGGTATAAGGAGATCCATTTATACAGACAACGTCAGTAAAAAATGCACCCTCTCCCTCTACAATCAATGAATGAGCAGCAGATCCAAAGTTCATGGCTGAAGTTGGCTCAATAACCTCTTCAAGTGCATGAAGCTGACTCTGACTAAACCTTCTTATTTTAGATGAAGATATACCAGGACCGTTATGATAAGCTTGGTTGTCTAAGTTTGGAAAGTAAAGTGCATCTCCAATCTGTTTGTGAGGATAGTCCTCTAACATATCAGGTACTTTCATGATGCCTCCTTAGATTTAGTAATATCATCTACTGCTGATTGCAGCTCTTTAATAGCAACACCACATTGCCAAACAAGGTAATTGATCTTATCTTGCTCTATTTGTTGTTCTAAGTCTTCCTTAGATGGGTTTGTAATACCTATAACTTCATCTAAGATATCAGTTACGTTTACTTCTTTTTTACTCATAATTTACTCCTCTATGTGTATAGTTGGTATATTATATTAATTTATGTATAATGTCTAGTATGCGTAACAAAGTAAATTACATAAAGAAACTAAGAGAGGTAAAATAATGAGTAAATCAAACAATCTTTATACAATGATGAGACTTTCCTATGAACAAGCTGTAGATGATTACAACGATAAAAAAGTTGATTCAGTGCTATCAGCATACAAGAAATACCATATTATTAATGTTGGTATGGGTAGTATGGATCCCCAGGGCGAACTTATATACTTTTATGATGAAGATAATAGACAAGAGTCTATGATATGAAAGTCCTAAGTCTGTTTGATGGTATGTCTTGTGGTCGTATTGCATTAGATCAACTGGGCATACCAGTAGAAAAGTATTATGCAAGTGAGATAGATAAGTATGCTATCCAGGTTAGTCAAGCAAACTATCCAGATATAGAGCAAGTGGGGGATATCTGCAACTTAGATCCAAAAGATTACAAAGACATAGATCTAATATTAGCCGGATCTCCTTGCCAGGGATTTAGTTTTGCTGGTAAACAACTTGCTTTTGATGATCCTAGATCTGCATTGTTCTTTGAGTTCATACGATTATTAAAAGAAATAAAGCCTAAATACTTCTTGTTAGAAAATGTAAGAATGAAAAAAGAGTTCTTACAAGTTATATCTGAACAAGTATCAGAGTGTTATCCAGAGATTCCTTTCGGAATAGAGCCCATTTTTATAAATAGTTCGCTACTAAGTGCTCAATCAAGGCAAAGATACTATTGGACTAACATACCAGCAATTAAGCAACCAGAAGATAAAGGCATAGTTTTAAGAGACATATTAGAGGATAACTTTGATAGTGATAGAGACAAAAGCTATTGTATTGACGCAAATTACTCTAAAACAGGTGCAAAACCCCATCATTACAAGGACAAATACCGAAGACAGTTGGTGAATAAGCCAATTAAAGTAGGTATGAATGTAGAAGAAGTGAAGGTTAGGAAGCATGAAGTCAACATATCTGGGCTACAACATCTATTAAGAGAAATGAAGAAAGAGTCTGGTAAGACAAACAAACAGATAGCTGAAGATACTAATATGCCAGTCACAAAGGTAGAGCATTGGTTTAGAACTGACAGTAGCTTTGCAATACCTGGGGACAATGTATGGCTAAAACTTAAGGAAGTATTGGGTATTGCAACAGATGTCTTTGATAGAGAAGTCATGGAGTTTGAATACAGAGATGGTGTTTACGAAACAAAACAAAGAGTTTATAGCGAAAATGGTAAGTCCCCGACAATCACAGCAAGTAATACCGAGCAATACATAGAAACTACACCCAAGCAAGTTGGTGTTGCAGTTGACATCAATGGACATGACATACTTAAAAGAGTTTATAGTCCAGATGGTAAAGCACCCACAGTAAACACTTGCCAAGGTGGTAATCGTGAGCCAAAAGTAGTCACTGGTGGTGCATTTCGTGGTAGAGCCTATGATAAAGATGGTAAAAGAAAGGATCGTGATGGTAGTTCTGTTGCAAATCAAACAACACAGATGCTTGAATTACGCAAAGATGATAAGTCAAACGCTATAACCACAGTCAATAAAGATAGCCTGGTTGTATCTCCGATAAGAGAAAAGTCTAAAACAGTTAGATCTGGAGGTAGAGGATCTTATGACAGACATGAATGGGATAGTGTTGATGAACTACATTGGCGTAAACTAACGCCTTTAGAGTGCGAAAGACTGCAAACAGTCCCAGATAACTATACAAACCATGTATCTAACACCCAAAGATACAAAATGCTCGGTAATGGTTGGACAGTTGCAGTTATTAAACACATTTTTGAGAACATGGATCATGAAGATAACTGAACTAGATAGAGTAAGGTGTTGTATCTGCAATGGATACATCAAACCCCTTAAAGACAGTCGAGGCAAGGTAGTTTGGGATCAAGGCAACAATGCTTATCCTGTAAAGGTAGGACGCTGTTGTGATGACTGTAATTGGAACCAGGTTATACCAGCAAGACTCAAACTCTAGCTTTTGTTAAAAATATCGTGTTATCATGCGATATGCTTAAAATTGTAGAGATCAAAGACAAGATGGGGAAACCCACACTACAAGAAGTTATTAAACGCTTAGATACTATGTTTGATAACATGGTTTATAGAGGCGAAGATAGGATCAACATTGCACTGGCCACTGTTAGTTTTTGCCTGGCACAGCTCAGTTTAGAGTTCCAGGATAAGGAAGTTCGCAAGTTAGTTGATGAGGTTTTATCGCAATATATTGACAAGACTGCTGGAAAATAGATTAATGTCAATTATTGTCATAATGTCATGACAGCTAAAAACATGATAAGAATGGGCTTTTGACGAATATTGTATTTTTTTCATTTTTGTCACAGGAGAATGAGAAAAACTTACTAAATATATGAGAAACTACTTGACTGAATATACGATCATCAAGTATCCTCACAATACACTTTAGGGTAAAGTGGGGGTAGGTATTATTAAAATCTACCTCTACTCTAATATGCAAACATGGGCTATAGAAAAAATAACTTAGAATATGAACCTATAATATCTGCTGAAGAAGAAGCTCCCATAGAATATTGCAATCTTGATAACTCCCTCAATAGACGACAACGCAACTTTATTTGGATCTCGGTCAATAATCCGAGATTATCTCTTGTAGAGTGTGCCTACAAAGCCGGATATACTTCTCCCAGGCAAGCAGCTAATAAACTCATGAACAAGCCCCTTATTCGTAAGGAGTATAACTATTTGATGAATGAGGCTAAAAAGAAGTATGAACTTAACTATGATAGGGCAGTCCAGGATCTGTATGATATTCGGGACAAGGCAATGGAAGCGGGGTCTTTTAATGCAGCAATTTCTGCCCAGAACTCACTGTTGAAGGTCGGGGGCCTCATAGTAGATCGTAAAGAGGTAATGTTCGGGAAAGTAGATCAAATGAGTCGGGACGAAGTTGAAGCCAGGTTATCGCAGCTTATGGGTAGTGTGGTATTAGAGGATAAGACTGAGCCGGATCCAGATCCAGCCCTGGTAGATCTGCCGGAAGAAGTAGTCGAAGATGATGAACACGATTAAAGCTGTCGTCTATACAGATAAAGATATAAGCACACTTACTTTGCCAGAACTCATAGAGGTCTTTGAGAAAGAGACTGTGAATCATTATGAAATGGTATCTAGCTCGAAAGAGCAAGAAGGCATAACTAATTTGGAGAGGTTTGAGAAGTAAATTGATAAATCAGACTATGCCTTAGTCCGAATATATCAAATTACTGTGGATTGTTCAAGAACTTATCTAAAGCCCTAAAAAGATTCTTACGAGATTTGAACCAAGCTGACTTAATCAGTTGGTTGTTTTGATAGACTAAGTAGCCAACAGTAAAGCCGACTTTATCGATACTTGGGTATCTTTGTAAGTCATGCTCTACTGCATTGAATGGTACTATCTTGATGAAGTATTTATTCATCATCAGGTGCTACAGGCTCACTGAGAAAGTAAACAAGAACATAGACACCTATGGTTATGTAAAAGACGGTATCAACTGTCATCAGCTAAGTCTCCTACACGGATTTGAATGACTCCTGTATCGGGGTGGCAGTAGTCGTCATATTCCTCGTCATATTCGGAAACAAAGTCTACACCGAACTCGGTTTGCAAAGGATCTAAAATATCGTCTGCGTTATTGCCACCGTATCTGAATAAGTCAATAACGTTCTTTTGCTTATCTAAATCGTAATGAATACAACTACCGTCACAGCAAAAGTATTGCATCTTTCTGTCGTTATGAACGGTAAATTCAATCTCTTCAAGATATTCACTATCCTTGATTTTCTGTAATGGTATCGGCTCGGTTGGTCGGTAATATGTTGACATGGTTAAATTCCTCCTCTAAATAAATAGAATAATGCTCTTAGTCTCCATTCAGACAAGTGGCGTAAGTGTGGTGGTATTTTTGAATAGTCTATGGTTTTCATGCTGACTCCTTTAAATAATTTTTTAAATCTTGAACTTCTAAATCCTCAACATACATATCTAAATGTTTTGGCTCGGCATAATCCCATGTTTTATCTTGATGTAAGATTAGATATATTTCTTGGTGGCTTGACCATTCTATTTGTGTACCACTTTTAGGAAACCAATAGCTTGATAATCTACACTCGGCAAAATCATCAAGGATTTTATCTATTGTTTTTTGTTTGTTAAATCTGCTCATAATCTATCTAACTCCTTCTTTGTTAAATTAGTTAAACCAAATATGGGATTTTTAATTCTTTCTTTCATTGCACTTGAAAGCCAACCGTGTCCCTCATCTTTCAAGTCTTGTAAATATTGTTTTACTTCTTTGAAAGTAGCATTGTCTTTAAGTGTTGCTTGTGGGTCTTTTCTCATGCTCTTACCTCGTATGAATCAGGGGTTATGGTTATATTAATATCTCCACCACTAGCAATTCGTTCTAATTGGTCATCAGTAAAATACATATTATCAGCAAAGTCATCACGACTAACTTGATAAGAATCTTCCCATACATTGTCATTATACTTGGGGTTATATCCACTAGCATAAACGACTGTGTTATTTGTCTTGGGTGTCTTATCCTTTGGTGTAGAGTAAGCGTTCATAAGATATATGCCGT
>JAAHTH010001240.1_pt1 | contig 22981 bp, 28 predicted proteins | sample 6116091 | NCBI WGS metagenome assembly JAAHTH01 (sample SAMN13939990, study PRJNA603662) | sponge metagenome | isolation source: marine sponge | host: Mycale hentscheli | place: New Zealand | collected 2006 | reverse complement strand
GCTTGGCACCGCTGTTGGTCTGTTTCGCACCCAAATAATGAAGCAATTAGAATTGCTAATTCTTTCACCTTAAACGCTCCCTTTTTATTTCGATCACTCGATGAGCAAACACTTCTGCACAAGCAAAAACAATTGAATTACCTAAGCATCTAGGTCAGTCCACCGCCTGCGACATTAGTTGGAATGTGTCAGTATATAAAAATACGCCAACGTAATTTTACTCATGCCCGATGCCATTTCTTTTCTATTGAGTTATTACGAAGACACGTTCAGTTGCCAGCAAGGCTTTAGATATATCAGTACCCATTCGCGTGACTGTTTCCTCCGCTTCAAAAAGTATTTCGTTTTCAGCGTGTATCAGTTCGTGCAAAAGCGTGTCCAAAAACGATTGTTTCGAAAGATCTCGACGCACAAATATTTCTTTTGAAACTCTATCGCAAACGCCCCAAGTTTTTTTAGGAAGTTTGTGAGTCTTCCATTGCCGATAGGTAAGTAAATTAATTTTCCACAATGTACCATTAAGCTTAGTAGAAACTGACTCCATGACTATCACCTGCCGTTTGCAGCATCGAAATTTCTATCGTCTTCAGAAAAATCATAATCAAATTCATCAGCGCATTTTTGACACGCTGCGTACTCCCATCCGCACTCAAGATCCTTGCGGCATATAACACACAATACTGGAGAAACATAATCGTCAATGTCGTTACGGATTGGTGTAACTTCAATCGTTTTTTTAATTTGCACTTTGTGCAGAAAGGATATTTTGCTGCCTACATCTCTTACATGTATGTTGAGAGTGATTGGAAGTTTTTCGTCTGGGTTGTTTTCTAAATACCACTGAGCTTGACGCTTTGCAGTATCACAAAAGCTCAAGCCTCGTTCGAAAGAAATCCACTCCACCTCGCCTTCAATCTTTGCTTCTCGCAACAACATAAAAACAATCTCTATAAAAAAGGTTGCGGGGGAATCAAACCCCCGTCTTCCAAGAATAGGAATAAACGCCAGTCAACCTCATACTAGAACGGAGCAACTGCATCGGATACGTCTTGGGATGCTTGTTCAGTTTTTTCCTGAAGAACACAACCGAGAACCCTGCTAACTACGTTGCTTTCTCCGTAACTCGGGTCATTTCGAACCTCTACAGTGACGTTAACCGCTTTTCCTGGAACAGCCAATTCGCTTGGTGAAGCAAGTTTGCCGCTGACTCCAACTGCCATTGCGAGCTTTTTTAAGCCTTGAAGCCCGATCTTGACGACCTCTGGGTTGGAGTGGTCAACATTGTGGCAATCCCAAATGCGTGAATTTTTGTATTCACCAGCCACGATCCTGTAGGTGACTTCAATCATCTGGCCACCAGCTTTAGTATCCTTCCTAATGCACTGCGCAACCTCGCACTGATAAGTCCCGCGAGGAACCGGCCCCTTGCGAACGTCCTCAACTTCAATTGAATCTAAATCGATAAACTGCATCAAACTTCTCCAAACTAGGAAACTTTAGTTACTGCCGAAATATACGACTCGGCATCCGATAAATCAAACTTTTCTGGCAAACCGGGAACTCTATTTTTTGCTTGATATGCAGGCTTGCCTACTGTGTGAAACACACGGCGACCTTTGTCAATTCCGACATTTCTTGTCCGCCCGAATGATTCCTGCTTTTGGTCTACCACCATGTCCATTTCTGCATACAGCATTTCATCGCACCATTCGCTAACTAGCGAGCGGCAACCCTTCGATAAATTTACTGCCATCTGATCCCAACTCATTCCGTTCGGATGCTCAACGCGAATTTGAGTCGTGTGGCCGATTAGCAAAACATGCTTTCCTGCATCTCTTGCTTTGTCACAAGCCTTTAGGATTTCCCCAAGCCTCCTTGCTGCCTCTAGATTTCCTTTCCCGTAGTCCATTTTAAAGCCTTCTTGGGCGAGCTCGTTCCAGATAATTCTTTCGAGCCAATCCACTGAGTCGATTGCAATTGTTTCATAAGTGCTTTGCACACACTCCACAAGAGCAGAATAAAGATCTCTAGAACTTTCGAATCTTTTCGTAGCAGTTATGTCGACGTGTGAAAAGCCATCTTCGGTAGGGAGCAAAATAGGGTTGGGCCATTTCGACGCAAAAATTGTTTTTCCTATCCCGTGTGATGCATGAATTAAGGTTTTTCGTGGAACCACTTGCCTTCCACTTGTCACGTCATCCAAAAATCCCATTTAAACTTCTCCTTCTATGTATTTGGTAATTACATCGACAGCATCTTTGACTTCCCACGCCACATCAATTATGTCTCTCGCCATAGCTTTGACTTCATCGTAAACTTCCGACTTTTCTGAAAAATTATATTTTTCTTGAACACTCCACAAAACTGTTTTGACGCAACCGTCACCTAAAGCGTCAATTAAATCAAGCAGCAACTCAGCCTGTTCTTCACTCTGCAATTGCTCTGCGAGCTCAAGTCGCTCGCGAGCTTGAAACGCTTTAGTTCTTAACCAGGTTAAATGCTGAATGTCCGAATCTGAAAACATTAATTGCCCCACGATTGTCTTATTGAAAACGTCTTCCTTTCAAAGTCTTCCGGCTTCATAACAAAAGGATCGTTTCCTCTCGCCTCTTGCCTCGTCAAGCAGTGACCGCACTTGCACATAATCATGCAGTCAGCGTCAATTTCAACTTCTGTAAAATGCTTGCGTCCTTTGACACCTTTGGTCAACCATGCGTCAATAGTGACAAACTTGCGACCGGGGGTCAGCCCCAACATCTGCGCTCCGTAATACACTGGTTTCTCTTTAAAGTGATGAACAGCGTTATTTCGCTTTCTTTTTAAATACCTATTTATTTTGAGATATTCCTTTTTGCCTATAAACTTGTGATAGTTCTTAAGAAACTTGAACGCATCTGCAAAACCTGCCTCGTAATTTTTTTCTGTATAAACATTGCAACCGAGTGCAAATTCTGGACACCAGCCTTTCTCTAAGTTTTTTTGCACGGCTGATTCCATTTACAAACAACAAAAATGTTTAACGATTGCATCCTCACTATCGGCATCAATGCCGAACTCAAAAACAACAATAATGGTCAGACGAAACATTGGTCAACATCGCACCGAGAAAAAAAGGTGATGATCAATGCTTTGCAAAATGCGATTATTTTACATCCGGAAAACTGTAGTTTAAGCTTTTTAGACTTTCGCAAGGAAATAATGGTTGGATCTTTTAATCAAAAAGTAGACTTAACCATTAAAAGAATTTTGGGAAAGGGACAACGCCTTTTTGATCCGGACAGCATCCTCCGTGGGAATTGCAAGCAATTGGTAGATGCATTGACTTCTGAAAAAATTTTAAAGGATGATTCATCGAAACACATAGGGAGAGTTTTAGGTCTTCAATGCGCGAATCAAAGAACGCGCGGCCCAAGCATCGAAGTCTCCTTTTGGAAGCATGAAAATGAGTCGAGTATTAGTAGTACCGGATCTGCACTCTCCTGCGATTCACCCGTTGGCCTTTGATTTTGTTAGAAGCATACAGGATCAATGGAAAACAGATCGAACAGTTTTCCTAGGAGACATATTTGATCTTCATGCATGCTCTTATCATGCTAAAGAATTAGGTACTCCCAGAGCGTTAGCGGAGGTCGATCAGGCACATTGCCAAATGCAGTGTTTTTATAATCATTTTAAGACTGGCAAAGTTGACGTATTAGTTGGGAATCACGATGCGTTAATTATGAGAAAAGCATCGGATGCGGAAATTCCAAACGAGTGGCTGAAACCGATAAAAGAAGTCTTTGGGATGCCAAAAAACTGGAAAGTTACCGCTAGGTTTGGAAGAGTCATCATCGATGATGTTCAATACAAACACGGTGAAGGGGCAGGGGGTAATACTCCAGCTATTAATCAAGCAAAGCAATCTATGCGTTCAAGCGTGATTGGTCATTTTCACGCTTCATTTGGCGTAAATTGGTATGCCTGTGATGACATGCGTATCTTTGGATGCTCTGCGGGGAGTCTGTGTGATGCAAATCATCTTGCGCAACAATACGGTCAAAAGTATATAAAAAGACCGATTCTAGGGATGGCAGTGGTTGAAGAGGGGACGCATTGCTTTTGCGAAGTCATGCCGGTAAAAAACAGGGGAGTTCGATGAAAGACGGTGCGATGATTCTCGCTGGTGCCGACAACGCAATTGTCGGAACTAACATTGACGGGACGCTAGTCTACGACTATGAACTGCTGATCGAAGTTTTTATTAATGAGCAATACATGTCGCTTGATGAAGCAAGGGACTGGGTCAACTTTAACGTAATTGGGTTGCTTGGAAATGACGGTGCTCCATCCATCAGAATGCCAGAAAGTTTATAGCGTGGGCAGTTTGTTTTCTGGTATCGGTGGACTTGAGTTGGGACTGTCATGGACGAAGCGTTTTGCACCGGCTTTTTTTGTGGAGAAGGATGACTATGCGCGTAAGGTACTTAGGAAACACTACCCTTTCACTCCAATTGAGAAAGATGTTGTCAGGGTTCCCTACCGTCCGATTAAAAACTGGAAATGTGACATTCTTTCAGCAGGGTTCCCTTGCCAAGACATCTCTACAAGCGGACCTAAAACAGGACTGTCAGGAAAAAAGTCGAGCCTGTTCTTTGAGGTCATTCGCGTGGCTAGATCGCTCAGACCCAGAGGCATATTGCTGGAGAACGTGGCAACAATGCTTGATCGAGGAATGGACGAGGTACTCTGGTCGCTTTCCGAAATCGGGTACGATGCTGAATGGCACGTTGTATCATGCGAATCCGTTGGTGGATCTCACAAGCGACCCAGAGTGTTTGTCATGGCCTACCCCAGCGGCTCACGAAGCAAGGCTGGGATATCAGAAGAGACATCGCGGAGCAAAGGGTATACAGGAATCCCTTACAACTGTCGTAATCAATCGTTGCGGTGGACGGGAAGCAGTCACTGGGCAATTGAACCCGATGTGGGTCAGTTGGTTGATGGGTTTCGAGACAGGGCATGTCAACTTAGATGCCTCGGCAATGCAGTAGTGCCTCAATGCGCCGAAATCATTGGGTATCGTCTTGCTCAGATACTTGACTCTCCGCGTTAGCAATGGCTTTATCAACAAGTTTCGATGCGCCCAATTGCAAAGCTGCCCTTGGAAGAAGTTGCAAGGCTTTTGGCAGTAGATTTTTCTGACTGACTAGCCTTTGAATTATAACCTGACGATTGGACTTGCATTTTTCGATCCCCCAATCGTCGAGCTTTTGCTTCCAGTTGTTGCATCCACATCCCTGCGTCTGCTTCGCAAGCCAAGATGGAATGAGCTTGCCAAGTTCTGTACCCACTGCACTCATCGACTAACATCCCCTTATTGAAATTGATCCTTCATCCCAAAAACCAGTCGTAGGATTAGGAACACTAGGCACAAGTCCCGCTCCCCCAGTCAATCCATAATCACCGACACAACCCTGCAAAGTCCCTCCACACATCACTGTCGGCAAAGTAACTCCGGCATAGGTATTTTGACTCCAAGAAAAGGAAACTTGCTTAGTTGAATTGGGGCAATCTTGTCCGGCGGCTTCAATGCAGACCTCGGCTGAAACAGGCGTATCGGCAATAGCTGGATTGTCTGACTGCAACGTAACTTCGAGCCTTGCACAACAATCGCCTTGCAGTGATTGAGTAAACACGACACTAGCGTTGTCAATTCCGCCATCAAACACGTTCCCCTGTCCATCATCAACTCCAACCCATCGCAAGAAGAAATTGAAAAACTCGACATTCGCGTTTTCAGGTTGGCATTCATCACAATAGAAACAAAATGGTTCAGGTGGAACTGGGACTTCTTCGCAACAGATGTTTATGCATTCTTGCACTTCCTCTTCTTCTTTACATACATAAACGCTTTTATAGTCGAAGCAAAGTTCCTCGCTGAGCTCCCAAATTCCCTCTGCAAGAACACATGCTTCTTCGTCTCCGATTGTTGGATCTACTACCCCATCAACCTTGCAAACATACGGTCTAGTTACGCCATTAACAACTTGAACAGGCACTAAGTTTGGATTTGCATTTAGTACTGAAATCTGTATAGGACAACCAGGATCGTTGTTTCCGAATGCTTTAATAAATTGGGAGACTTTATATTGCAGCGTACATTCCGCACCATATTGAATTAAACCTCCGGGAGTAGGTTCTGCGTTGTCTTCTCCTACAACCGCATAGTTTTTGGCACGGCCATACAAAGCGGAGTCGGTTGAAAAAACATAATACTTTTGGTCTTTATAATCCCAAAACGCTACGCCTGAAGATCCGTCTTTTAAGCAATCAACAAACAGACACGGGACTGTTTCAATGTGTTTGTCAATGCTCGCATCTGGGTCGTCCGGATCTAAAAAATACTCAACGGGATTCTCGCCCTCAAAAAAGTTACCAGCGTATGACCAAGACTCTTCAGTCTGTGAACCTTCCCCACTAATTGAATAGGTAACACAGATGTATCTGGCAATCGGTTTTTCAACATCGACAATGTGCCACTCTTTTTCCCTAGAGCCCATTGGTGCATACGGAACACATCTATTGGCAGCATTTTGAACACGACTTGGAATGTCAACCCGCTCAATCACTGCCCATCCAGTATATGCCGTAAATCTGTGAGGGTTTTGACAGGCAATTCGATATACGTCAACTCCATCCTCTTCTTCAACCGTTAAGTTGTCAGGTATGTCGACGTAGGGCCACTGACTGGCGAATGCGAAATCTGGCGACACCTTTAAGTTTACAGTTTCACCACCGTTCACTCCTTTCGGAAACTGCGGCTTTTTGTCGATCAAGACTCTCATCTTGTTTACAGTTTGCGTACATTGCTCCACCTCGAAGCGTGGATAGCAAATTTTTAAATTTAAAAGAGTCGGACACTCACTGTCGCAATCAAATGGATCTGTAGGCTCAACCTGTCCACACGGGAAAGTGTATGGACCGCAGTCATCTATTTTGTAGGTTTCAATTGCATACCCAACGCTGCCACCAGCATGGAGCATGTCATTCGTGTTTTGATTTCTTGAATGAATTAAACTGTCTAAAGAATCGGAACCAACTGCATGCGCGAAAAGCTTCCTAGGGTCTGTAACGGTAATGCATGCGCCGTTGCAAATTTGCGTATCACTGTATATTGGATCATTGATGTATGACGTGTCCCACTCATCTAAAACCCTAGCTTCCGCATAACCCTTGTCATCAAAATTTGTTTTTAATCGAAAGCGAATTCTTCTAGTTGGAGATCTCACAAGTGCAAAAAGAACACCGCCTATTAACACTGCAATGTTAAGTTCTTTTGCAACTATTGGCTTATTCCAAGGGTTATAAACAAAAGCAGTTGCTGTCCCATAGGCAGAATTTGAGCCGCTGTCTTCAACTGAAAAGATCCTAGAAACGTCTACCGGCTGACCGTTTTTTGCATAGTCTGCATTTGGTTGTCCTGCCGGGTCTGGACGCAATCGTGGCTTATAAATTTTTTGAGGAACATCAAGCTGCCCCGCTTGCCACCTCCTATCACCGTATGCATCTTCAACTTGCACTGCCGGAGGAATATCAAAATCGCTGTAGAAAAGATACAGTTCTGGATCTTTTGCGCTTTGCTTTCCGGAGGTGAACTCCGATAAACCATCGACGTTAGTGGGACCAGTTGGGTAATCAGGAATTAAATCTTTTTTTGCTAGATCATTTAATTGTCTAGCAATGTCTTCGCGAGAAAATCCGAAGAAACCCATAGTGTTACCTTAAAAATGCCGTAAAGTCTATTTCTGGTTGCAGTTTTAGCACTTGATACGGGGGTACGCCATATTGATGCTGCGCCTCGATTGCTCGCCCATCAGACTTCAAATAAGCCTGCTGCGTACCCCAAGACTCTAGCATAGATGCAGGGTGCAGAAATCCAGCACTGTCTAAAAACCTAGTGTCTGCTCGAACTCGCGGTTGATCCCAACCTGGTAAAAGCGTTTCAGTCAGGTTCCCACTTGAAGGATTATCTTTCAATGACTGTAGCTCATACCTTCTAACCATTATTGTATAAGTCACTCTTTGGCATGGGTCTTTTGTCCCATCAGCCAAAAGCAAGGTAGTTTCTTCGTAAGCAATATCCGAAATCATAGCATGCCGTGCTTGAATTTCGTTTGGTTGAGCAGGCGACTGACCTGTATAAACGGGCCAGTTTGTTTTGTTAACTGAAAACAATCTTGGTGGGTCCGTTCCATTACCCAGAACAGTCTCAAGGGTAAAATCTGGTAGTGCTCTACCGCCTTCGTACTGAGAAAAAGTTATAGTCTCTTGGCCTATAATTTTGACTGGAGGATTGCTGTACAAAGTACCCGTAGGCAAAGTACACGGCTCTGGGTCGGGCCAACCGCCTGGAGGTTCAGTACCTCCAGTTATTGTTGTAGTTTGGTCTTCAGTCCATGCCGTGACTTCAAAACGATCAAATTCATAGTTAATAACCGGAGGCACATTCTCAACATTAGCCGGCGGAGTCATTCCTTGTGGATTACCGGTACTATCGACAAAGGTGCAACTCACCGAAAACTCTAGTCCGTTAGACGTATTTCTATTTACGGTAACTGCGGTGCATCGCCACCAAGGATAAAAATTGCCGTCAGGTGACTCAAATACAGTATCTCCAACGACTGGCAACGTGTTATTAAATGTTGATCCAACTTGCGGTGGTGGAGCGTTTCGCACCATTTCTTCATCAACGTCAGAGGCATTGATATTGCGAGCGTGAGGCCAGTCGCTACCTTCTTCAGCATGAACTCGGTAGGTCACAGTGATGTTTTTTGTCACTACCTCCTGTCCGTTTTTTTGAACTAGACCATATGTAGCGTTGCTGTTTCTAGTGCGACAAATTTCGTAGCTTATAGACATAAATTAAATCGCCTTTGGTTGGTTTCTCGGATGGTTTGCTCGCCACTCCTCGTTTTTCTGGCTTTCTCTCAAAAGAACTTCCTTAATCTCATCAAGCTGAGTCTTTCTTTCTTTATTTGCTTCAAGCTCAATTCTTGCAGCGTTTAGTTCGTTTCTTCTTTGCTGCACAAATCTATAGTCAGCACCTGCTGCGGTGAAATCCTCACTTGGACCTCCGGCATTCCTTTCCATTGTTGCTAGTTTTTTCTTCAAATTGAATGCTTCGTTGACTGCATCAGTCTTGAGCTTTGCAACTTCTGCAATCCTCTTTTCTTCCAAGTCATATTCTTCGTTAATAACGTCCAACTCCATCTCCAAAACTCTTTTGCTCCTCTCAACTTCTTTCTTTTTTCGCATAAGTTCTTTTTGAAGACTTATGGATTCCTTTAGCAACTGAACCCTTTGGCTTTGTTCATTAAGCTCAGCATTTGCTAACAGCGTTTTCAGTTTTTGTAGTTTAACATCATCTTCGGTAACATTTAAAAGATCTCGCGAATGCTGAATCCTTGCTTGGGTAGCTTTTGCTAAATTTTCTATGAGCACTCCCTGCTCATTAAATAACAACGTGTACTCTTCGATGGGCCCCGTGCCTTTTTCTTGCTCCTTACGTATTTCCTCAGATTTAGCTTCTTCTGCTCGTTTTTGTTCTCTGCTATCAAGTAGATTTACCGATTTCCTTACGTTTCTAAAAAATTCCTTACCATCGAAAAAGTCCAAGTTTTTTAAGCGATCCAAAAAATCCGAATATCCAAAAGTTAGTGCAACAGCAAGCTTTTCAAGACCTTCCTGCGAGTCTCTTATATTTCCAATCATTCGTTCAAGAACGAAATTTAAACCCTTTAAAGCAGATAAAGCTGCCGCATAAGCTCCACTGTCACTTCCAATCTTGGCTAATAACTCCTGCAAAAGTCCACCCAATTTCGCAGCCTGCCCGCTAATTGTATTCATGGACTTTTCTAACCTGTCAGCAAATTCACCAGACTTAAATGCTGCTGAGTCAAAAACCATTTTTGCCGTTATATTTCCTTTCTCCATTTCGATACGAAGATTTTTGTACGACTGCCCTGTCGACTCAGCCATTGCCATCAAGGGATTAAATCCTTGGTTTGCCAATTGACGCAATTCTTGGCCTTGCAACTTACCTATAGCAGTTACATCAGCAAAAGCCTTGGTGAGCAACCTGAATCGCTCCGTATCGCCACCGGCGATAATTCCAATAATTTCTAAGTCTTTTGTTACCTTTCCTGCTGACCTACCGAATGACATTAACTGCCTAGCACCTTCCGCAAGTTGTTTTGTGGAAAGCGGAGTTACTCTTGCTAGATTTTGGAATCCCTTTACGAGCTTATCAGCCTCAGCCGCTGAGCCTCCCATCAGAACGCCAAGGTCGATTGTTATTCGCTTTAATTGGTCAGCCGCTTTCACTGCTTGACCTGCAACTAAAGCCATTCCACCGGCAGCAAAAACTGGAGCAAGACCTTTACCTCCTTGTATGAGTGCGCGTACACCGCCTATCTGCGCACCTGATGCACCAAGAAAACCCGCTAGGTTGCCGCCAATTGCCGCAGCGCGACCGGCTGATCCTCCAGCTATCATTTGAGCTTGAAGTCGAATACGCTCACGCATGTTAATCATTAAAGTCTGATGACTTTTCTTATTGAACAAGCGACGAGAGTGCAACCTTCGCATGACTTCTTCATGCTCTTTAGCTCCACGATTTCTGCGTTTAACAAAATCCGCTTTCTGGCTAAAAGATTTTTCTTGCTCTAGCTTAGTTTCTAGCCTCTTTAACTCATTAAGCTTTTTTTGCTCATCAATTTGATCCTGAAGTAGCTTTGCCTCAGTCTTTGTAGCCTTTCCGTTTTTGTCTAGCAAAAATCCTTTTTGCTTTAACGATTCAATTTCCTGTTTTTGGAAAACAGCAAATTTTTTTGGCGATATTTGACCATCATTTAAAGCAACGGTCAGGTCACGCATTCGTTGCTCATACTCGGCAACGGGACTTGCGGCTTTTTTGAAATTTTGATTTAGGGTTTTTAGGCTTGACCTTGTCTTAGCAGCACCTTTTTCGAAACGAACTGTGTTCATTACGAGGTCGTATGCTAAAGCACCTACCTTTTCAGCCATTAGATCATTCCTACAAGTTTATCGCGAGCAGATTCCATGTCTAACTTCTCGCCCGCAGCGGTTGCAGACTCTTCCATTTTTTGCACCGCTAAATGGTATGCAATCCAACTGTCTATTACAGAAGGATCTACATGATTCATCCAAGCAACCGGATCATCAATTGAAAGATCGCAACAAATCTTAAAAACCCACTGCAATCGATGGTTTTTAAGAAACTCCTCCTCCAACTTGGCGATCCGGCTTACTCTTTTTTTTCTTTGCTATCCACCCATTCCTGAATTGCAGAATGCAAAGAATCTAGCTTCATTGAATCGAGCGATGCTACCGCCTCGACATCCGACTCCAAGAAAAGCATCTTTCCGTTTTTATCGCAACAGCAATCGACTATCGTGTACACGCGGTGACGCTCTTTGTACTCATTTCTAGCATTGCCCTTCGCGTCAAACATCTGCGCTGCTCTGCGGCATCGCTTCAGTTCGCTTGGAAGCTTAACGTAAACATCTTCGCCAAAAAACTGTCCCGAAAGCTTCTCGGGACTGTCTACTGCCGCTTTCTCAAGAAGCATCTTCTTCGTCAAACTCATAAAACTCTTCTCCCTCTGGTGCTTTGTTCAAAATCTCTTCGGGAACCTCCGGAGGCTCCACATAACTTCTTTTTTTGCTATTCAGCTTAGCTGAAACTTCTTCGCAAATTTGCTCTTTTTCCAGCGGTCCAATATTTGTCCTAATAAAACAAACCTGACCAGGAGAATCAAAATCAACAAAACCTACTGTGATTTCATCTGCGACTACCCAATACCTGCTAAGGGTAACCTTGTTTCTATTTCCAAGGTTGTACCCCTCAACAGGTCGCAAACTTATCTCCATCACAAACCCCCATTATGAAAACTATGAAACGCAAACAACCTCTGGAGATTCAAGTGTAATCAATGGACCTGTCCCACCATCTAGCTGAATAGTAAGACTTAACTCCATTAACGTACTGCTTTCCATTGATGGCAATCCCAAGCTTGATACGAAACCAGTTCCAGTAAAAGTAGCTGGAGAGGTGGTTGTATCTCGCGATGCCGGAAAAATAATTGTAATGCACAATTGCTCGCCATCAGCAAACAAAGAGTTTGGACCTGATTTGCCAGCGTCGAAAATAAACGTTGCTTCAATTGTTCCTGGGTCTGAAACATCTGCTGGGATTCGACGCATAAATCCAGTGTCGTCAAGGCAAGTCGTATCAATTGCCTCCATCGTTAACTCTGGCAATTGAATTGTCCGAGGACATCCAATGCAAATAGCTGGGTCGCCTGCTGAGCAATTTGTCGCGTCTTTTAGGATAATGACTGCGCCTTGTCCAGTATCACCTAAATATTGAAGTCCGTATGGCATGTTTTTCCTCTATGTAAATGAGAAGCAGACTTTAAAGTCTTGCATAGTTCGATATATGTGCAAATCGCTGCCGTCGATGGGCGTGAAAGAACTAGTCGATGGACCGCTTTGCTGTCCGATGGAACGCACCGCCAATTCGCTAGCGAAACCGCGCGGGAAGTTTCTAAAACAGTCTCGACAAGCCTTCCATGTGCTCTGCGCCTCTCCCTGCCGGTAACTCCATGCCTCCAGTTGCAACACAACTTCATAGAAATCCGACATGATGCATTCTACACTATCAAATCCGTTTGAACTAATTTCCGTAATGATCACATAGGGACCGGAAACGTCTTGAGGAGGGTTAGTGCAAAAAACATTACTTGCAACGAATGATGAAACATCAGGGTCCGTTAACAGTTGTTCGCGAAGATATTCAAGCAGAGTCATGAGTCATCCACGTCCGGATACATTTTAACTTCAGAGCGAATCTTTTTTGCCCATTGTTTCATCGTAGACACAATGGCTTTTTTTTGTGCTGCCTTTGTTTTTAACACTGCTGGGCGAAGGAACGGACGAGGAGGGAGCCTGTACCTACTACCTTTTGATCCACCGGGACCGTCTTTTTTTAATACCTTGCCCCATAAAAAAATATTTGCACCGTATTCTAAAATGTGACCCTGTGCTGCATGCTTCCAACTAGGACCAGTCGTTGCCCCAACTACAGCACCTAAATCCTTCGTCCAACTTCGGGTAATAATAGCTTTCGACATTTCTTTGTTTTCCGAACGCTTAGCTTTAAGCTTGTTGGTCAGTTTTTTCCTAGTGCCGGTTTTCTTTGAACGTCCAATTGGCTGTCCGTAGACAACGTTTCCGTCACTTGAGTACGTTCTCTCGCCAGTAGAATTTAGTTTGCTCCTGACCTCTTTCCTTACAATTTTTGAGGCTTTTCTGATTGCGGGCCTTACGACTCTTGACCGCAACTTGTATGGCAATTCCGCTAGTAAGACATCAGTAGATTTACTGCTCCTGACTCCGGACTTAGTGGGGTTTCTGTGAATTATTATCCCCGCCTCGCGTTCTGCTTTAGTAAGACGATCCATTTTTCTTTAACTCCACGCGAAGTTCACGATTGGTTCCAGAAACATCTCTAATAGCAACGACTCCGTACTCTTCGCCCTCAATTAAAACACGCATAACGGCAGTAACGTCTTTTGCCTGTTCCTTGTCTCCTACGATAACATGTGTGCTTATATCGCTTACCTTGTCGCCATACACCGTTTCTTTTCCAGAAACGCTTATTAGCTCGCAGGGCCACTCATTAACGCTAGTGACCCATGTAGCGGCATCAGTATACGATCTCTGACCGTAAGAATCTGTCTGCAAGTTTTGCGTTTGGAAGTTAGCAAGGTAATTACGAAATCCGACTCGCTTCCTTCTAAAGCCTGTAAGCTTAGTCATGGGTAGCTAGTCCTTGTCAACTTTCGAACAATGTTTTCGTAGCTACGACCGTCATTTGTGTTGACTAAGTTTTCTTGCGCGGGATCAAAATACAACCTGCCAACCTCAAGCAATATTGCCTGTTTAGCAAGCTCAGGGACGCAATCCGCACTGGGCTGACCAGCGGTAAAATCGATGGTCACCGCACTGTCTGCTTCAATTGTGTTCGGCCAAGAAGAAACCCCATCGGCCAAGAAAATACGCCGTCTGGCAATGTCTAAATTATACTGATCAGTTGCTAACGTCTGCTCAGATATTGTCCCATTGTCTTCCGACTTATACTTGACTGACTCAACTGAATAAACAGGACGCATGTTGATAAGAATACTACCAGATTCTTCTGGAAAGCTTAGCAAGCGTTGCTGAAACGTCTGCGCTACCCAAGTGCGTTCAGTGTCTATCTCCAGTTGCTCAGTCGCAGCGATTACAAGACGCTGGATCATCGCATCCTGAGCAGTCCCGCCGACTCTTAGATGAGCCTTTGCTTCTGCTAGGCTTACTGCGTTGCTTGCGGGACTTGTCTTTCTTTCGATTGTCCAGTTTGGAATCTTCATCGACTTTTTCACAAACCCCTAGATAGAGAAGTGTTTTGACAACGCCCTCGTTGAATTGATCGGTCACAAACCCCACCTCTTTGTTGAGGTGGGGTTTTATAAATTTAATAGTTGTTGCCATTACGCAATAGTTAGCTTTACCAATGACTCGGGATTTACACTAGCCAATGCCACTCTTTGCGTTGCTTGAACGCCAATTTGGTCTGTGTTTGCATAAAGCTGATCCAAAATTCGGAATGAAAGGTTTCGACGATCACCGAAATAATGGCTAGTCCCGATGTCACCAAAAGTGATAAGCAAGTCGCCAGATGTGCTTGATGCAGCACCAGGGACAGCCTCGCACAGGTTGACCGGGAAACCGAACAGAGAAGGACGCTGACCAGACTCAATGTCGCCCATTGCGTTACCGCCAGCAGCGTTCACCAAATCACGAATCTGACCGTAAAACACACTTCGGTTCATCGTCCACTCTCGATTGATTCCCGCGAAGTTCGGGAGCAATGCAACTAGAGCGGTCAGGTCGGTTAACGCAATGCTGGAAACACCAACAACGGTATTCCCAACAACACCTGCATCGCCTTCGATACCGCCAGTATAAAGAGCAGACCCAGTGAAGAGCGATTCATCCTCCTTTTGTGCCATGCCGTAAGCAAGATCTTTTGTAACTTCATCCACAACACTCACGATTGAATCTTCAACGAGCTCGGATGAAATTTTGACAAGCCCTGCCATTTTGCTTGCTGTCAAAACTTTCTGCTCAAAAGTCATCTGTGCATCTGAGATCGGACTCTCCTCTGAAGGGAAGCTGATCGCAGCATGTCCGATGACTTTTGGAACAGTCCAAGTCAGAGCACCCATTGCAACCCGGCGACAAAGCTTCCTAGCGTGACCATACTCGTTTAGCAAATTAATGAGGGCATCGCTAAGGGGAGTTGGTACAGTTTCAATTCCTTCACCAGCATTGGTTTCGTTTTGGCTAGCCAAGAACTGTTTTGCCTTGGGATTCCCGCCCAATGCAGCAAGCCACATTCCACTTTTGTATGCATCTTCGGTCGAATTGAAACATGCAGACTTTTGGTTTTTTACTCTTGCTGGAATCAATGGTTCGTCCTGTTTTGTGATTTCTGGTTCTACAACAGCGGCAACTGCCGCAGGGGTAAGCTTTGCCGCTGCAATCTTGTCTTTTGCGGCTTGGATTTTTACTAAGCGATCTTTTTCTAAATCCAAGCTATCAAACTCGGCGTTCAGTGCATCGATCTGCTTATTGTCGTCTTCGCTTAGGCTACCTTCGCCATCTAGCGCGACATTCGAAATAGCTTCCATCTCATTAGAGATGTCAAGTAATCTAGCGTTGATAGCTTCTACGCGAGACATAAAAATATCCTTTATATAAGGAGGAACCCACACGGGCAAATTCTAACAGAAAAACTTATCTCTTCAAATTTGACAAACGCAGTCGCATACGCTTTGCGCTCGCGTTAGCCTTATTAGACAAGGCAGAAGGGCATATTGCTAACGGTTTACAATCAGCCTTTGCTGCCCTTTTTCTCTTTTTTGGTTTGTAAACGGAATCAACAAAACCCATTTCCACTGCTTGCTCTGCATTCATCCAGGTTTCATCGTCCATCATTTTCTTGCATTCTTCAGCAGATTTGCCACATCGCTCAGCATAAACTTCAGAAATCTGAACATCGAGCATATCTAGTATTTCTGCTACTTCTCGGAATCCTTTTGCGTTTTCAGACGCTACCGCCCAAGCGTTGTGTATGAAAAAAAGAGCGTTATTATTCATAATCACTTTATCTGCTCCACACGCTACAAGAGTAGCTATGCTGCAAGCTTGCGAGTCAATATGAATAGTAACTTCACCTTCGTCGTACTCTCGCAACTGGTTGTACATGGAAATGCCGCTAGTAACGCATCCGCCCTCGCTGTCGAGAAAAATCGTTACATCGCCGGTCTGTCCATTAAGCAAGTCCATGAAGTCATCCGCAGAGACTCCGTTTTGGAAGTCGCCAATCATGCCTCTTAGGGTAATTTCACCGTCTTTTCCTTCAAGTTTCATCGCTTTGTTCCTCGGGGGTTGCAGGTGGTTGCTCGGGCGATTGGCCCGTTGGTTCCATCATGTAGTCGTCGTTTAATCCTTCTACTGGATTAAAACCGTGCATTTCGCGCACTTCGTTTGTGCTTAAAGCAAACTGTTCCCGCATTTTTCTAGTGTAGTCTGCAAGCGTAGATGGATCGCCTTTAAGAAGAGGCGTTGTGTCGAATTGGTAACTAACTCCTCCGCTGTCCCTTAATTGCTCGGGAAGCAGTTTTCGGTTGCACTCCTCTTCCCACTTGCAAAACCATCGACTCAAACAACCATTAATAAATGCCGCGTTTCTTTCGGTAATCGACTTGTAGGTAATACCAGTCTCGTCTCCCAAGATGCTTTCGAGTCCGAAGATCATTGCAATGTCTACTTTCTGGAACTGACGCTGCTCAATAAACTGAGCATCGGATGCCGATATGGGAAGCGTGTTCAGTTGCATCCCTTCTCGCAAAAGACCAACCTTGCCACTGTTCTCAACTCCTTCGTGTTTAGTCTCAAAATTTGCTAAAAATTCTGATGCCTCTTTAGAACTTCGGAACATTCCAGGAGGTGCTGTAATTACCATCCCAGGTCTGCCTGAATTCTTCAAAGCAGATGCTGATCCGTCTTGACCGGCAATTCCCAAACCGAATGCATCTCGCAAAATGTCAATGACATGCATTCCCCAAATTCCGTTATAAGACATTCCCATCACATGCAGCATGTCCCTATCCGGAACCTTCCAATATTCGTTCTCGCTAAAAGCGGTCGTAATATTCGCGGAAACGCCAGATGCCTTTGAAACCAAATGCCACTTCTGGTCATCCACCAAAATGGTTTGACAGTTTTCTGGAAGAACTGGAATAAGACTAGTTGGCTGCCCAAGGCTGTTTCTTTCGATATACGCACGACCGTTTCCCAAAAGCAAAGCATGAATCATCATCAACTCGCGTAATTGGAACGGAGTCATTAGATGATTGGGCGATACATTGAGCAACTTGTGGCCGGGCGATGTTCGAACTATTTCAGAACCGCCATCACCGAGATTTCTCTTAGCATTTATTGGCAATCCTGCCAAATGACCAGAAATTTTCTGTACAGCAAACCATACTGTAGGCAAACCCAGAACGGAGTTAACGCTTACTTTTACACCACTTTTTGACTTGCCTCCCCCAAAAGCTTCAATCAACCAAGCGGCAGGATCTTTAATTCCACTTGAAAGGGCATTAAAAGTTTTGCCAAGCCTCTCCGCCATTTTTATTTCATGTGACATAAAAGTCTCCTTTTCCGCGTACAGGTGCCGATGTGGCCCGAGAAAGGGCCATAAGACAAGCCACTAATGGATCTATCTTCTGAGAAGAACTAGCTTTGTCTAATTGCCATCTATCACTTCGATCACGAACCGCAACTGCGTTGGAGAGACACCACTTGAGCAGAACATCGTTGTCATGGACAAAATTCCCCTCCGCGCATGCCTGTCTAAAGATGCTTATCGGTTGATTGAAATGTGCTGTTGTCTGAGCCATTGTCGCAATTCTCAAGCCTTGCTGAGTGCATTGCTCTCCAAATTGTTGAGCTTGATAAGGATCAATTGCGACATCAGTTCCGTTATATTTCCAATAATCTTCAATTAGATCCGCTTGCAGATCTGCAATTGGTGTACTGGTAACCTTAATAAAACCATCCTCTATTAGATCGCAAAACGGCTTTTGCCTCAAATCGCGTTTTGTAGTAGATGATATATAGGCACTTGTTCTCGACTCGTAGCGGTAAATTGGACTCCCATCGGCTTCACTTTCATTCGTACAAAAGCGAGCGACCGACGAAAACGCGCACAGGTCGTCCCGACCTCCTAGGTCACAACCAAAACTTACCGCATCAGCCTTTGACCAGTCTGACAAGCTCCCGCTGCAATTTTGGAAATGTTCCAGGTCAAAAATGTGTTCGGTACTGCTGACCAGTACATTGCAGTGGTATCTTTTAAATCTGCTCATCGCGGTGACACTTGTCGCCGCCTGCTTTGCTTGCTGCTCCAAAAACTCTTCCGAGACAGATATACCTAAATTAGGATTTGCTTTAATCCACACGCTTGGGTCTAACGGATCATCTTTTTCGTCTATTTCATAACACGCAACAAAAATGCTGTCATCCTCTACTGCACGTTCTAAAACCTGCTTTGCGTAATTAACTTCCTCAAGCCAAATGTGACTCCTGTCGTCACCAGCAGTTGTGATTGTGAGGATGATGGGCTGAGCTCTAGATCCAGATCCTGTCTGCATTGTTGAATAAAACGGCTGATGTATTTTTCTCCAACTGTGTGTTTCATCTAAGACACAAAGAACGGGACTTAAACCATCGAATGGCCGGTCGCTGCCGACACATGAAATGTTGCCTCCGTTGTGGTGAAACCTAATGATTTTGTTTTGGTAGATTGAACCTTCTTTTATGAGTGGCGACTGCTCTCGCATCCTGCAACACTCGGCCATCACGACTTTTTCGGCTTGCTCGCGTTTTGTTGCTGCAAGTATGACCTGAGCTCTAGCTTCAGCATCGTTGGTGTATGGATTAATGTCGATGCTTGCCATCAGCATCGCGATGCCTGCCGCAATTGAAGACTTGCCGTTCTTCCTTCCCATTGACCAATAGACTCGCCTGAACCTTCGGCAGTGATTGTCTTTTCTTTTCCATCCAAAAATGGAAGACAAGCAAAATTTTTGCCAAGGCTCTAATACGAAAGGCTTTCCGGCATGCTTTCCAATCGAATGGTTCAGGGCAACTGGAAAGTAGCTACAGATCGCATCGGCAATATCGCTATCGAAGTAGTAAGGGAAGTCTTTATTTTTAGATCTTGCTCTGTCCCTTACTTCTCTTTCAACTGCGAGACGAACCGACCGACAGACTGTGGCCTTTCCATCGATCACATCTTTTATGTACGCATCACTTTCACCCATTTCTTTTCATACTTTCGACAATGCTTGCTAGGGAAGCTGCTTGTTTCTTCTTTTCATTGCCATCCGGCAATGTCAATTTTCCTCTGCTTGCAGGAGTTAGCCCAAGCTCATTAACTAGCTTTATGTGTTCTGATGCTAACCTCGTCATTGCAGTTGATGCAGGACCGACTGCGTTTCCACTATCTGAAATGTGGCCTTGGCTTTGAACAAGATCGTAAAGCTTTAGATATTCAGCATAGCATATTGAGTAATGTTCAATTAAATGCGAATCAGTTTTTGAAAGCATTCCCATCTCCCTGAGAATGTCACAGGTCTGCTTCCAAATCTTTTTTGCTCTTTCACAAAGATGATCCGGCATTGTCGGCTCGGACTTGCTCGACTCGGGCTCACGATGATTTTTCCTCTGGGGATCTTTTTTGTATGACCCGTTTTCTTCTTTTACTTTTGTTGCTAATCGTCTTGTTGGCATTTTCGTCCTCCGCGTTTTGATTGCATTCTAGCAAAAACATTCATTTTGCCAAAAGTTGGTTGACTTTGGCAAACTGCCAAGTATACGCTTCGACTTTCACAACTTACACGGGAGAACCAGATGATCGATGATTTCTATAAGGAAATCGGTGCGCGATTAGTATGCATCAAAAAAGGGACCAAGTCTCCAAACAGACAAGGTTGGCCCGACATCCAAGACCGCTATGAACAAGTGGTTGAGTATTACGATGCAAGCATTCACAACAAAGTTGGCTGGATTTTAGATCCTGAGCATCTTGTTATCGACATCGATACGCACGACCCAAAAAAAGATGGTTACGAATCTTTAGGAAGACTTAGCGAAGCACTTGGAATCGATTTATACGAAAGTGCGACCGTAAGAGTTAAAAGTCCATCAGGTGGAGCACATCTTTATTTTTGGAAAGATCCCGATGTAAAGCTGCCTAAGTCTTGCGAAAAGTACGCTGGGTTAGATTTTCTCAGCGCAGGATGCCAAGTGATCACCTCGGGGAGCTATCACGATCAACAGGAGGGTCAATACTTTTTTGAGAAGTGTGCTGAGTTTTTGTCACCAATTCCGGCAGACAAACTTCGAGATGCTTTGATTGAAAAAGAAGATGCATCAACAACCGGCCCTGTGATCACCTACGATGGAAACGAGTGTAGACCTGGAGACGACTTCGCCAAAAGTCAAAGAGGGCTAGAGTACCTAATTAGCGAAATGCAAAATGCAGGCTATACGTTTAACCGCAGCCATGATCCGATTCGTTTTAGCCACCCCAACAAAACAGATCCTGATCATGACCACTCCGGAAATGTCGGAAGGTGGGTCAACGGACACTACTCGCTATGGAATTTTTCTAGCAGTGACAAAACTTTTCCGCAAAACGACACGATTTCAATTTTTGCAGGACTGAAATTTTTAAAGGGCTGGAGTTGGCATGAGACAACGCTGCATTTAGCAGACATGGGATTCGGAATTCAACTTGATGTCGAAGACATTAAAGCTTCAGTTGATATGTGGACTGGCCGAATTGACGATTTTCTCGATGAGGCACCGGAAACTAAAAACAAGCTTGATCAACTACCAAGCTATGAAATTGCCAAGAGAGTTGAGTGCAGAACATTTGATGAGCTCGATGAACTCAGTGGAGGCTTACGAAGACCTTACGTTATCGATGGTCTTTTGAGGGTTGGTGAAGTGATGAACGTCATTGCTGCACCAAAAGTCGGAAAAAGCTGGCTTGTATACAATTTGGCGTTGAGCACCGCGTGCGGAAGAGAATTTTTAGGTTACAGAGCGAACAAAAACCTTAATGTTCTTTTAATCGATAATGAATTGCACTGGGAGGAACTTGCTTGGAGGATGAAACAGGTTGCAAGCAACATGAATGCACAACCAGGCGATTCGCTCAAAATCTCATGTCTCCGAGGAATGGACATCAGCCTGAAGGGAGTCGAGAAGTTGCTCGATGAACTTGGTGCCGATCAGTTCGATTTGATTATTATTGATGCTCTGTACCGAGTACTGCCAGCGGGAGCATCTGAAAACGACAATGCTCAAATGACTCAGCTTTATAATCATTTAGACAAAATAGCGGGCAAAAGCAGTTCAGCGGTAATTTGCATTCACCACACAAGCAAAGGGCAACAAGGAACTAAAGATGTCACGGATGTTGGTGCCGGTGCCGGAGCAATTAGTCGGGCTGCCGACACCCATTTAGTAATTCGACCTCACCGAGATGATCCGTATTTTGTCATCAACGCTTTAACAAGGTCCGGAAAAAGTCCTGAGCCAATTGTTGCTGAATTGGATTGGCCTTTGTGGATCGTAGCGGAAGATGTATTGCCTGAGCTCAAACAAGAGGGTCCACCAAGCAAAGAAGACAAAAAGCAGGCAAACTTGGATCTTTGTGTTCAGCTAGTGATGCGGGATTCTGAAACGACTGCGAAGGACATTTCTAAAGAAACCGGAATGCCGGAGAGTACAGTAAGGACTTACTGCAAAGAATTGGAGGAAGACGGCAAACTGACTTTGGTTAAGCGGCCCTACAAACAAACTTTAATCCGCCAACCTTCTTCTGAAATCAAACCCCAAGCAGAAGAATGGCAACCTTAAAAGCTATGTCTATAACACTGCGCAGAAAACCATACGCATTTAATGAAACAGATTATCGTCTGCGTCTTTGACGCTCCGTGCAGCGTGGCTTGGCGTTCGCTTTGCGTAAACGAGCGAGCCTTCGCACGGCGACGAAGCGTCTCCGCGACGATAATCTGTTTTTTTAAAAATGCAAGTGGAATCTGGATTTTTTTTACAAGTCATAAGCACACAAGGACTTACATCAGCATATTTTTGTGTTTTTCGATGCAATGAACATCTTGAGACGTATATTTGAAGCATATATTACCCGTAACAACCAACATTTAACCTCAAAGAGAACTACTGATGAGCAATCACTGTGACGGCAAAGCTAGCTACGGAAGCTACCGCAAAGCAAAAAGAGACATGAAAAGCATCAGATCAAAAAGCAAAAAATCTGAAGTGCCTGTCCGGACCTACAAGTGCGGCATGTGCGGGAACTGGCACCTGACTAGCTCGCAAGAAGCTTTTAAAGAATCCGCTGAAAGGAAAATGTCGAAGAAGCATCTTTACTGAAAATGCGTTTTCATAACTGAGATATTCAATGCCTAATCCAATCAGCGAATCTAGCGAAGGCTAAGCAATGGACCCATTCGAAAAAGTGCTCAGGCAGTTAGTCGACAAGCTAAATGCAAGACTACATGAAGCAGTAACACAAAAAGATCTACGCCGAACTGAGCTCATAGGCGACATCATAAAAGACGTACACGAACTCAGCACAAATGTACTGGAAGAACAACGGAAGTGACACGTTTGGTCACAAATCCAAGAAAATCCAAGAAAATCCAAGAAAATGATGATTTCCCAAAAAAAACCATCCAAATTCTGATCTGCGGACAAAACCGTTTCTA
>JAAHTH010000553.1_pt1 | contig 22998 bp, 28 predicted proteins | sample 6116091 | NCBI WGS metagenome assembly JAAHTH01 (sample SAMN13939990, study PRJNA603662) | sponge metagenome | isolation source: marine sponge | host: Mycale hentscheli | place: New Zealand | collected 2006 | reverse complement strand
TTAACCCGTTTATCACCGCTCCGTTGATAGCAATCTTAACAGTTTGATGTGGGTCGACTTTGTTGAATGATGGTATTTGATATCTTTTTTTTATGTCCGCCTCGAACTTGTCGAGATCAAAACCTGTGTTTATTGTGTCGAGAACAAAACTATATACCGCGTCGCATACGGAAAGGAGGTCTGTCTGACCTGCCAAGATGTCAATAAATTGATCTTCATCCTCTTCTTTAAAAAGTCTAGACACAACGACTTTTGTATCTTCTTGGAATTCTGGAATTTTATATAAGTTTATTCCTGAGATTCTGTCTATGATCTTTCCGCCTGGTGCTGCGTTGGCAAGCGTGTCGTCATAAGAATCCCCCATGCGCCACCATGCTTTTGCATATTGGGACAGGCCCATCGTGTTTAGATTTTGGTCACTAACGATATCGGAGATTTTCTGCCACTGCCCTTCGTCAAGCAGATTGTCAAAAATACAAATTTCATCGATCTGGCCGGCGAAAGGCTTGTGAGAGGAGTCTGGCTTTTCGGAAGCAACAATAACACTTGACTGCTCTGAAACGTTCATTGGTCCTTTGAAATCTTGACCATTAATTCTTTTTGCTGGTATGGCAGCGCCATCGACATAAATTGACAATAGCCCTGCGCCTCCTGCCCATGAGAAACCAAGTTGGTGCCATCGGTCGTCGAAGATGTTGACTTGTGAACCCGTGGTGGAATATTCTACACTGCCACCATCTTGTGAATATACTTTGACAGCAATGTTGCCTCCTTGTGTCTTTCTAATGGAAAAGGAGCCTTCTTGTGAGAGCAAGAATGTTGTTTTGCCATCGTTCTTATCAAATTGTCCCTTGTTGGTTCGTACAAGCATGGATACAGAAACCTGACTGGCCTTTGCTTCCGACTGGAAGAATGTTGAGCCGTCAAACACGCCAGAGGATAAGCCGCCGCGTCCTGCAAATTCAACTGCTTTGAAATTGTATTGTTCTTCTACAACCCTGTCCCACATATTTAGAGCGTTTAAAAGTTCGTTGGTGTCATCAAAGATATCGAGGTATACAATATTTTCGAGATAATCTCTGGTTCTCCACAAGCCTATGTATTTTATGATCTCCCGACAATCAGAGGGGAGTAGGCATTCCAGTATTCTCCTTGGTAGTGTAGCGGGACAAACCCTCAGCAACAAAGGGTTTAGGAAACCATCTTCCCATGTTTTTAAAAGTTGTTCTTGCGTAAGGCCCTCTATGTCAAAATCAAAATCTACGTTTCCGGAGTTGAGTTTGTCAGCGAAACCTCGCTGCCCTTTTCTCCAGTTGTCACCGATGGCGCGATCAAGCTCTTGCACGGATCCAGCACCCAAAACATTGTTATCTTCAAGTGTTGCATTTATTTTCTCTAATCTATCTACCGCATCATCTAAGGTTTTCTGAAATCCTGAAACTTTTTCAACATGATCTTCTCTGTCTTTGTTCTTTTCAAGCTTAGTCTTTCCTTTTTCTCTTATCGGGAACTTTGGAGAGAAGATTTCAGTAAACTTGATATAGTCAGTCAGAGGAGAGACAACTTTTTTTCCTCCGATGGTGTTGACAGCCATGTCTTGGTTGAAACAACCCCCAAGTAGTTCTGCTGTTTTTACATTGTTATTTCCAGCTTTTTGAAGTTCCGAAAACTTTTGCAAATAATTTAAAGTTCTATTTTCTTTGAGAGCTGAGTTGTCTTCTGGGAACAGGGACTTGTCTAGCCATATATTTGAAACATATTGTGGCTGCCTTTTGCCCACTCGCTCGACAAGCGAATTGCTAGTCTTTGAGAAAGGGCCGTCATAAGCTACAAGGAGAACTCCTGCGAACTCTGGAAGTTCTTTGATGGTGTTATCTATGACAATCGAAACCTGGTACTTTGATTGAAAATCTTGTAGTCTTTTCTCCAATGTTCTCGAATATGATTTTACGGCTCTCTTTATTTCGTCGGGGATATTATGCAAAAGCTGATCGTCTTTAACAAAATCAATACCTGCGAGATCAAGTTTTCTGCCATCTCTAATATCTTGCTTTAATGTCTTGTCGAGATAGTCTAAAAGTTTTGACACGCCTTTTAGTTTTCGATAATAATGCGCATCAAAGGGTTGCACAAAACCTGGTTCGAGAACGGCCTCGTCAAGACGCTGAAGTTTAAAATCTTGATTGAGGAGTGTTTCTTTTCCTAACGTTTTTTCTGAGACGAGTGGGTTGATGTTTATGAGAGTGTAAGAGTCTAATCCAACTGCTTCTCCAAAAAGGCCAGTAAATGGTGAATTTTCCCAAGATTTCTTGTACACAACTTTGTCTTCTAGTAGTTCCTGAGTGATTGGTCCTACGATGCCGTCAATCTCGACTTCACTGTCTTTTTGAAAATCTTTTACGATACTCTCCGTATTTGGGCCAAGAATACCGTCAACTTTCTCAATTTTGTATTCGAGATATTTCAAGTCTTCTTGCAGTTTTTTTACTTCGGGGCCGGTTGACCCTTTTTTCAATAACGTCATATTAATACTTAGTCCTAATCCAATTTATGATACTTGCTCGCAAAGTTTGGGTTCTTAACTTTTGTCACCTGGCCCGTCTCTTCGTCTCTTTGAAGTCCCAGTGTCAGCTTCTTAAAGGACTCGATGTCGAGTGCAAGCTTCTTGCCTGTCCAAGTTATGTAAGAGAAATAGTCTGCCGATGTTTTTCCCAGCTGTGGCATATTGCCAATATCTGGCAAAGAAGGGGCTGTGTAGAAAGGAGAAATATTCATTTCTGTTGCGACCTTTCTATTGAACGCCATTTGTATTTGAAGAGAATTCACGAGCATGTTTTCCAACGTCAAGATATAATTTGACATCTCTTCAAGAGCAATGGCAAGATCTTTTGACTTGGGGATGGGTTGCATGTTTGTTCCATTAGCACCGATCAGTTCAACACCGCCGAGGCCGTCGCCGTCGCCTCCGCGAGAGTTATCGCTACCTTCTACGACAAGCTTGATGCCGGCAGCTGAATCTCTTGAAACGATCCTCACTGCATCTGCTTTCACAGCAACGGCTGAGCGGTGGTCTGCGTTGCCAAGAGATCCTGCAGGTAAATCAAATTCTCTATCTACGTCGGTCTTTTGGCTTAAATAAATTCTTGCAGCGTCTAAATCAAAATCTCCTTTTGAGAACTTATCTTTTTCTTCTTCGCCGCCGAGCAATGGCTCACCTACGGTGTTTACGTTTGCGACCCTACCAACAGCGAGGTCAATCATGCCGATGTCAGTGTCGTTAAGTTCGTCGTATTTATAGTCCCTGCCTAAAACGATACTTGAATTGTGTCTATTTTCAACAACCTTCTCATTTGTCTTTTTAGATACGCGAGGTTGATCTTCAACTTTGTTTTGATTTTCGATAACACGAACTGCATCAATTGCAGGGTTTCCTGTCTTGTATGATTCTCTCTTAGTTTGATCTACTGCTTTTGCTGTTGTCTTTGCCATAATACTTTAACTTGTTCCCGTGTTTTTGGCAGGATCGTTTTGAAATTCTGCGTTTGCTACTGAGCTTTGTCCTGCGCAATTGGCATCAGAAAATTGATTCTTTTTCTTGGCCAATTCGAGGTGGAAATGCTCTTCTGTTCCGTGTTTTAATTTTGCAGGGACGATAAACCCTTGTCTTTCAGCCGACTTCTTTATTGCTTTCAGTTCTTCTAGGGTCTTGTCTTTTGAACGTAAATCGACGGCTTGTCCATATGTGTGCTGTGATTTGCTGGAAGAACCTACGGCTGCAGCTTGTTCTTGATTTCTGAGACCTGACGTTACTGTAATGTCGAGCCCTGTTTCTCTCGCTATGTTTTTTACGCCGGCTTTTACCTCTGAGTCAAGACAATCCCAATTTACAGAGGATCCTTTAAGAAAGACTCCGGGCGATCCTTCAATCGGCATACCATTGGAGGCAAATTTTGCTCTCGCTTCACCGTCGGCGATACCCTCAAAAATCGGGTCGTAGCCCCCTTCTGTTTTGGCCATAGTACCAAATTTCTTCGTGAGAACGAACCTTCCTTGAATCTTCTCCGAAGAGGCGATTACCGTATCGTTAATTTTTGGGATTTCCGAAGCGTCACCCTCTTGGATAAAGACGCCTTCGGGATGTAAGTTTAGTATTGTGTTTTTTAGTTCTTCGAAAGACTTGTTTGCATTTACCATCAAATAAGACATTTGTCTTGGTTCAAGAGGGTTCGGCAAGAATTCGTTACCAACTGTAGCTTCATCAGATTTTTCTAAAATCCTTATTTTATACATGTAAGCAACATCTCCATCGATTGTTATGAATTTTTTCTGTTCTTTGGTCTTCTCGTCTCTTACGATCCCGACAATGCGAGATTCGAACAGTCGGCCGATGTCTACGTCACCAGAGTCGTCGGTGTGAGAAATCTTTTCTCCACTTGCAATCGCCTTGACTCTACGGAAGCCAAGAGGCTCGTCTCTCTTTATACCGGTCATTAAGCTTCTCCGTTGATCATTGCAAAGAGATCATCTTTCTCTTCCTTGCTCAACCCTTCTGGACCTTTGTTTGCTGTCGCCCTTTGGATGATTCCTGCGATTTTTACTACCTGCTCGTTTGAGCGTTGCAGTGTTTCTACATACTTTGCTGCAATGGCTCCGGCCTCGACGTGTCGTTCATTGGACACCGAAATATAATCAATCAAGTCGTTCAATAATCGCTTTGTTACGTCGCGATCTTCATTGACGTTCTCGAGTGCCTGTTCTAATTGTTCATCTAAATCATTTGGCATATTTAAATTTTTCCTTCATTCCACTTGGTCTTGAAACTCTTGTATCTTGTTCGAACTTTGTTCAGACTACTTACAACTTGCTTCGTATTAAGGCCGGTGATTTCTCTTATATAAAAGTAAATAGCTTTTTTGTTGAAAATTTCAATAGCATCTGGGTCTGCAAGGAGTATTCTTATCGCATCAATGACTTTCTTCTCATTTGGCTTTGTTGCATATTTGTCCCATTCTTCGATTTCAGTCCAAAGATGGCGCCAGAATTCGTTTCCCTCACGGATCTCAAAATACATATTTGTCGTGGAAAGATGGTTTTGTTCCATTTCTTTCGGGATTTCATCATAGTAGACCTCTCGTTTGTTTTGAAGAGCGGTTCGTTTAACTTTGTGGATGAACCAGTTTTTAGTGATTACCGAAAAATAAGAAAACGCCTTAGAGCCTTTTGCTGGATCAAACTTGTCCAATATGGTTGTTAGCCATACTTTGCATTCTGCTTTAAGGTCGTCAATATTTGGAAGATTTGTGAACTTATATGTATAGACAATCTTGTCAACCATCTCGTTGAAAGCTGGATTAATTAAATCTACATATAGTTTTGTTTTCTCGTCTTTGTTTTCCGAAAGCGCGTACTTTACGATTGCGTCCTCGTGGTCTTTGGTAAAATACTTCTTACCGCCGCCCCTGCTCATCTTGCGGCGCTTCTTCTTCTTCGTTACTTTGGACATAATTAATATACTCACTTTCAGTTAATCCGTATGCATTTTCGCATTCAATAAGGAAAGTGGATAATTCTCCGGTATGATCCAAAAGAGATTTCAAAGTTTCGTCGCCGTAAAAAGTTTCTAATTCATATACACCGTTGATGTGTTTCTTATATCTATCTACTGCGATTAATATCTCTGTAGTGTTGTTTGATACATACAGCACTTTCCTTACAAGAAGGTAGCCATACCAAACAAGAAATAAATTAATAATAATAGATAGTCCTAAAATAATCTCAATCATCAGTGTACTCTTTTCTTTGCAAGGTTTGTCTCTCTTCTTTCAGTTCAGTACGAGCTTCTTCAATAAATTCCTTAACTCTCGTTCCAGAAGAGGTGCTTTCTTCTTTCTTAGAGATTGCCAGGGAAAACGAAGGCACTCGCATAAGTGCCTCTATTTTACCACATTCCTGGCAGTCTTTAAGTTTTTCTTGCATAGAGTGCACGACTTCTTTAACAAAGTCGCACTCCTTACACTTGTACACATACTTAGGCATTGTTTTCTGCTGCTTCTGTATCTACATCTTCGTTACCAAAGTGCAACGTTGGTGGATTTTCGACACTAAGTTCGTCTAATGAGCCGTCCGTTTCGTCACGCTTTGTTACGACAAAATTTAAATCCTTCAACATTGGAACAATGTCGCTTTGCTCCATTAAACATTTTTGTAGAACCATCATTAGTGATCCCATCGCTTGATCTGATAATTTCATAACTCTCTCTCCTGTTGCTAAATGATGAATTTTTATTATTATAACACGCTTTACTGATTGTTTCACGCACTCTTTTTATTTTTTTGCCAAACACTTCACAGACTCAACGATATGGTTCATTTCTTTCTTGGTCAAATCAGGAAAAGAGGGCAACATGATGCATTCTCTATTTAAAATCTCTGCATTTACCTCTCTATTCTTGTCAGCCAAACCTTCAAGGTGCTTGTGCTTAGATGCTGGATAGAACATGGGCCTGGTGTCTATCCCTCTTTCGGATAGAAATTTAGCAGACTGTTCATATCCGCAAGAATCATGAACCCTAACAGCGAACATCCAATTAGAATGCTTCGTATCCTTTTCTTGTTTTTGAAGAGAGATTCCATCTACTGAAGATAATTCTTTTTTATAAAAATAGAAAAGTTCTGATTTCATTTCCACTATTTCAGAAACTATTTCTAACTGACCCAAAAGCAGGGCTGCCTGAATATTCGTCATCCTATAATTGTGCCCTAAGTGTTCGTGGACGTATCTCTTGTTGGATTGACCTTGACCCTGAATACATTTTAAATATTCATAAGTATCCTCATCTTTAAGAATGACAGCTCCTCCTTCTCCGGAGGTGATTGTCTTGTTGCCAAAAAAAGATAGCGACGATGCGAGAGATTTTGTGCCAGACTTATATCCTTCGTATTCGCCAGAAAAACCCTCACAGTTGTCCTCTACACAAATGATATTCGGGTTCTCTCTCATGAACTTTGGAACGTTTGATATGTTTCCCAAATTGTGAACAAAACAAACTGCTGTATTTTCATCGAGGTGTTGGCCATCTTCCAAGTCCATGTTCCAGGTTGACAAGCTTGGTTCTTTAAGCAGGATGTTGTATCGGTTTTCATACAAAAAGGAATTCCAAGCTGCAACATATACATTGTTTGGTAAAACGATCTTGTTTATATTGGGGTTATTGTAAGAAATTGCCTTTGCCAACAAATGAGTTGCACTGGTACCGTTGTTCACCAGTTGTATATATTCTGTGTTTAAGTACTCAGATAGCAAGTCTTTTGCCTTTTTCAAAAACTTTCCCGAAGAGGAAATCCATGTTGAATCTATCGCCTCGTGTGCATACCTCAAGGAACTAGGTGGAAGATGGGGTTTATAAATTGGTATCATTGTTCACCCTCCAAGTCCCTTAAAAGCTCCTCATAATCAACATAAGAAGGTAGAAGTCCAATGTCTTGCTTTTTTATTCCCTTTTTAATACCTAAAAAATTAGGATGCATCATTGGGTATCCAAAAATCTCGTCATATTTGCATATGTCGTTATCTGATGTCTGGTACTTGTTCCATACTTCTTTCATATATCGAGCGTACATATCCTTGTACCCAGGGTTGCCAGTTGGTGGTTCGGTATAATGTTTTATTTTTGCGCGGACTCTGGCGTCTCCAATCCATCCGAAATGATAATAAACTTCATCTTCTTCTTCAAGATAGACATTCTTGCCAAACTGGTTGTGAATGTTGCAGTGGCTATATATGTTTCCTGATTTATGTCTACAAACTCTCGAAAAGAGGGTCAAAACGTCTGATTCTCTGTCGCACAGAGTATATGAAAAGTTTTTCCAATATATCTTGTGCCTTAAATCGACAGAATTGACATCAGGGTTGTTCAAGAGAGTGTTCTCTACTTTTTCAATAAATGATTTGTGGAAAAATTCATCCATGTCTGTGCACCAAAACACATCGATGTCATCACTAACATACCTTGAACCAATTGCAAACATCTTTTGTTTTCCAATAGAGCCGGCGCCACAGTATCCTGTAACGTTTGACAAATCAGTCTCTTTAATCAAGGTTATTTTATCTTCTGGATCTGAATAGTTTTTTATGTATTCGTGTGAACCATCTGTTGATGGATGTGGATTGATCGTTCCTACGTTGAGATCGTAAAATATTATCTGATCAAAGTTCTCATACAGAAAAGGAAGTTTTTGCTTAAGAAAAGGCAACTCATTATATAATATTGAAAAGTGGCAATGTTTCACTGAATGGTATCCTGCTGTATTAATAAGTTTTGTGTTTTCTCTGGATGTGTTTTCCTGAGTCTAGTTCTTTTCCGTCATCGACATCGCTTATCATTTCTATGATCTTTTCATCTACCTCGTCTATCAGCTGACTTCTTTGAACATTCAAGTCACAACACTTTTTTATAGATTCAAACAAGGATTTTTTTGCCTCTCTCGTTGAAGCGAATTTCTCTTCGAAGCCTTCAAAATCCATCCTTCGCACCTCGTAGAGGAACTCTTGATTGTTCCACATTTTCATATCAACTGTTATTAGTTTGTCTATAAGGCCGCCTAATGTATCTGCCATTCTTACAACTCCTTTTTCATGAAGAAGGACCTTTCGTTGTCCCTCTCTAATATAAAGCCCATCTTTATATATAAATTATATGCTACTTTATTGCTCTTGTCAACAGATAAATTTATTTTTGATAATTTAAGCCTCTCAGCGTATTTAAGCAAGTGTTGCACCATCTTTTGGCCAAGTTTGTTTCCGTGATGGTCATCAGAAACACATACGCCTAACCAAATCTTACCTTCGTCACTGTCTAAGTGCCCATATGCCACCGGGCGTTGACCTGCTTGGAATATCAAAGTTATCAAATGATTATCCAAGCAGTCTAAGCCTCTGCTGTCAAAATACCTAAAACTTTTCTTGGAAATTGGTATTGTTTTTAAAAAGTTGGAAACCAGAAACCGACTGTCTGTGGAAACTTCTGTAATCTCAAGTTTCAAATTATTTCCCAATCGGAAAGCAAACCGTCGATCCCTAGATCGACATTTCTTACTTTTTTGTGCAAGAACTTCTTTTTAATGCCTACCTTGTCGTCTAAACAGTCTATCAAACACAGAAAGCTGCTTGACATGCAATGAACTTCTTCCGCAGTCTCCAAGACACCAAGCATATTAAAAAAACTCTCTGTAGGGTCGTTTTTTATTGTCGCAAATGGCGTGTCTACGTCTACATGAAAGCCTCTCGATGGATCGTCATGTACAAAAATATAACTCTCTCCCGATGGATTAAGTTTTTTTAAGACCCGCTCTTCTTCTTTAGGATCTCTTTGTATTTTAAATTTTTCATTTCTGAACTTCCATGGGACGCCTGCAAGGTGGTAAAAGGCCCTACCTGGACTGTATTGCATTTTTTTAAAAAAGTCTAGATTGTTGAAATAGTTTACATGGCCGGGTATCAAAACTTCGCCGTCATAGGATTTAAGAAAATTTGCCACTTCTTGATACTCTTTGTCTCCATCGATCTTGTTGACAATTATTTTGTCGGTGTCTCGATACATAAAGGCAGTAGCGTCGTAATAATTGTGTTTTGCAAAAACATCTACAATGTCATATTTTTCAGCAAAGAATCTAACCATTCCATTACATTCAATTGCATCACCCATGCCCAGGTGGTGATGGATAGCAATTTTTTTTAATTGTTTTTCAATTTTCATAAATACTTCTTTCCAAACGTGACAAGTTCTTCGTTATAGTTTTTCTGAATAAAGTCTTTGTATCCCTTTGCTTTTTCCATCTCGTCAAAAGAATCGTTCAAACCATCAGGCAAAACAATTCCTGAAATGATGTCTTCTGGTGTTGGTTGTGGATTAAAATCTAAGCCGTTGACAACAATATCGTATCTTGAATTGACAAGCTCAACGCTATGATTGTAATTTACGAACTCAAAATGCTTGTACCAGAGCTGCTTCAATGCATAGAACCGTTCGTTCATAGATTGTAAATGTAAGAATCCGACCTTCTGTGTTCTTATCTGTGGAAGATTAACCAGTGGCGTTCTGGGAGTATGGTATTTCCATTGAGACATATCGAACTTTCCTGTGTTTGCCATTGGTAAGACAAATGTTCTATAATTTTCTCGATACAGTGGGTCTTGTCTATAGTTTTTTAAGTCTCCTCCGACGACGTTGTACCAGAAGTATTGAATATTCACTTTGGAATTTGCGGAAAGAATATTGCCGAAACTCTCCAACATAGACGCAGATATCAATTCGTCAGCATCGATAGAGATAACGTAATCTGCACCCTTAGCGCGGCTGTACTCAAGCATCATTGAACGATTATGAGATTCATTAAAAACGACTTGTTCTTTGTTTTCTAAAATTGTAGCTTTTTCGCCGAGTACGCCTTTGATAACCTCAGCGGTTGCATCGGTGGACAAATCATTGTAAAAGACGAACTCGTCAATTGGATAATCTTTCCAGATTGGTAAGATGTGTTTGAGGAGAATCTCCTCGTTCTTCACCATAACGTTAGCATGTACTTTCATCTTTACACCTCTTTACAAAATTCTGAAACGTGTCTTCATCATCCAATATCTTGCCACAACCCGCATATGCTTGTCCAACAAAATGTTTTGGATCTCTCTTAGTCGGGAAAAGTTTTTTCTCGAAATAGTCATCATGAACAAAACTTTTCTCTTTGACAATCGGATAAACGACGCTGGCTAGGAAATTCTGATCAACCTGCCAAAAGTCACCCTTGTCATAATTTTTAATGAGCTCAGTCATGTTAGATAAGAGCGGATTGCGAGTTCCCCACATTCCGCCGAGAATTGGTACACCGTGATATGGATGATCACGCATAATGTGAAATTGTTTGCCACTTGCAAGCCACTCATCGACAGCGAGCTTTTCCCGGTGCCACAATCTAGAATCGCAATCTCGTGACAACATGATATCAACGGAGGAATCGGATGCTGCCAGGAATCTCCAAAACATCCCAGTCCAGCTACCCTCACTGTCCATCTTGACAACCTCTACGTTGTCTTTACCTTGAAGCTCTGAAACAATGTCTTTTGGAGTAGAGGTGCCAACATAAAACCTGCATACCCAGCCAGGGTAGACTTCCTTTGCAAGCTCTGCATTGTGGATGGCTCCGTGGGTGTATCTCTCGTCGGAACCCCACAGGCTAAAACAAATAACTTTTTTCATTGTGAAAAGTACCTCAAATATTCTGCAAAAACCTTGTCTCCAAAGACTTCTTTGTTTTCAAAAAATACTTTCTTCTCCTCGATGAAGCAGTCTGCTTTTTTGCGAACGTCGGTTGTGAGTCCTTCTGGGTTGTGGTGGTAAAGCCCAAGAAGAGATTCTTCTTTTCTGAACTTAGAACCACTCTTGACTGCTCGAAGCCACATCTCCCAATCTCCGGAGAATCGATAAGAGGAGTCAAAGAGACCTGTTTTGTCGTGCATTGTTCTTCTCCAAAGCGGCATTGGGCCGGGCAGACACTTAATCATGTTTTCTCGAGAGAAATCAGTTATAGATGATAGCAAGACTTTTCCAGAAGAAGAATTTTCATCATATCTCTCGTTCTCTTTGTGTGACAGCATACATTCCGAATAAACTAAATCGATACTTTCGTCTTTTAAAAGTTCTTTTGCAAGGATTTCTAGTTGTTGATATGACCTTCTGTCATCCAAGTTTGCATTGGAGATGAACTCTCCCGTGCTCATTCGTATTGCGATGTTCCAACACTCGTATATTCCTGGATCTTCTTCTAGTCTTTTGTATACAATATTTGGATACTTTTCTTGATATTTTAAAATCAACTCTTCTTCGTTTCCCGGCGAGTTTGCGTTGATGATCACCAGCTCACATTTATCAAAAATTGTTTGGGAGGTGATGTCTTGGAGAAATCCTTCCAGGTGCTTGTCTCCATTGTAGAGCGATGTTATTAAGGATATTTTAAAATCTTTCTTTTCGAGTTCCGGATAGAATCTAATTTTAGAATCCAAACAATTGTCAAACGATTGTTCTACAAGATCTACAATCTCTTCTCTCTTTTGTATCATCCTGTTAACAAGATCACCACCCTTCAAAACGAACCAGTCTTCGTGAACGGCGCCGGACATCCTGTTCGTCAAAACAGAAAGGCCGAGCATCCTAGCCTCGACGAGAACGCGAGAGAATGTCTCGGGAGTCTTGGGTAGAAAAACAAATTTAGAACAAGTAGATAATTCTTGCAGGAAATCACTATATTTCATATTGGGTATCAGTTTGTACTCAATCTTCTTTGTAGTGCACAATTCTTTTGCCCCAGCAGCATTCTTGTGGGCAGTGGGACTATCCATTATTGCAGCCACATCGGTCTTATCTGCTTTCGAAAGCTCTTTAATTTTCTCTAAAACTTCCAAACTCCAAAGGTTGCCCCCAAGAGAAACAACGTTGTCAAGAGTCAAATTACCTTTCAACATTTTTGCGTGAAAGGAAGTCTGGCAAAAAACTGCAACTGCATTCTTGTAGAACTCTCTGTTGATTACGTCTTCGGGAGGTACTTTGCAATCTTGGTATAATGCGGGGTTCCTGCTGGGCAAGTATTTGTGATCATGTTCGTAGATTACGTATTTTTCGTCCTTAAATGCAGAGAAGATTTCTGGCTTTAAACCGGCGAAATTAGAGATAATAAAATAACTCCCCGATGTACTTTTCAGGGAGTTTAAATTAAAATCTCTTGTACGAATGTCTGAAACCTCGTGTCCTCTTTGTCTCAAGATGCTCACGAGTTCTTTGTCGTTTAACTCTCCTCCGCCGAGGGGCATCTCTTCAGCGGAGAAGTCGGACAAAAAAACAAACTTTTTAGACATATTCCAAAATCTCGTCGTCTGTTGTTGGAAAAAAGATACTGTTTACCATCTTTTCGTGCATCTTTGAAGACTCAAATTCTTGTTTTACAAATTCTTGCAACTTTTTAGCTTTATTTAAAGCAAGTTGATAGTTTTTATACACGTCTCTCATTTTACTTTTTGCAGAAACATCAGAAGGATATGCCCACATGGAATCAGGCGTAATAACACCTTCCCACACGGAGTCTTGCTGGACCTTTTTTAGTTCATATGAAACCTTTCCGAAAAGGCCTTTCTTCTTTGACTTTCCTTTTTTATCTTCTTGAGGAGCATACAGGAAATCTTGCTGACCACTCCAATCCGTAGCGATAATAGGCAAGCCGTTGTGAGCAGCCTCGAACAATGGGAGGCCAAAACCTTCACCATGTGACAAGGATAACATGCACTTTATTTTATCATGGCGATAAAGGGCAGTCAATTCTTCCTCACTCATGCGGCCGTGGAGAAGATAAATCTTGCACTTCTTTTCTGGGAATCTTTGGCAGATTCTTTCTAAAAGAGTCTCCGTTGCAAGTCTATCATAAGTACAACCGCTTGTTATAGACATTTTGAGGACAAGACCAACTTCTTCGTTCTGAAACTCTTCGAGGAAGTTCAATATTGTTTTTTCCATGTTTTTCCTTGGACCCCAAAGTGCTACTGCAAGAAAATTAAATTCTGTCTCGAAGTCTATATCGATATCAGCAGGTTCAAATTCCCTTACGGGATATCCCACGACTTCAATCGGCTTATCGAAAGAAAGATCAGCAACATGTTCTCCAAGTTGGTTTTGAAGGGGATATTTGGTATTTTCGAAGCCGTATTTAGCATGCTCAGAAACAACAATTATTTTATCCATCTCGTTAGACTTTTCAATCCACGTTGGAGCAACCTTTGTTGTTTCGATGCCGGCGGTGATGCCAACATTAATGTTTGCGATTTTTTCAAACTCATTAGGGATTGTCACTTGAAGGGACAAGTCGAAGGATGAATTATCTTGATTCTCTCTCAGGTATTTAGACGTCTTAAAAATGAGACTATCAATCCACTGGCGTTCTTCTGTATCTTCAAACAGCCAACTTGTTTGTCCCCAGGTTAAATTATGCAAATAAATATCATATTTATCGCTTTGTTCTCTTAAAGATCTTAGAACAAACCTTGCATGCTCGCCATACCCAGACGCACTCAAAGCTGGTCCTTTTACAATAACTTTTTTCATCGTATCTCCTTCAGTGTCCAGGATTTATAATTCTTGCGATCACCCCACGAGCCGTTTTCCTTAACGACATCTGTGATAAATTCAGTCCATGACTTTTCGAAATCTTTAAAATTATAATTCTTCAAAACATGCTCTCTGCCAAGTCTGCCAAGTTCAAGGCGCTCCTCTTTGGGCATTTCTACCATCTTCTGCATCGCATCAACAACTTCTTTGCCGTTTAAACGGTCCTCGTAGATGAAAGGAATGTTCTGAGAGCCAATGATTGCTTTCGACGCTGGTTCGATACCTATGCCAAAAAAGTCTTTACCATCAGTTACCTGTTCTTGAAGACCGCCGGTCATAGTTGCAATGATTGGGGTTCCACAAGACAGCGACTCCAATGTCGCCAAGCCGAATCCCTCTGCATCAGAGACATTTATTGTGCAGTCTGCCATGTTATACAGCGCAGCCAGGTTCTCTGCTGGAAGCTTATTTCTGGAAAACTTAACTTCTCCATTTGTCATTCCGAGGTTCTCAATTATTGCCTCGAGGTCTTGACCATTGGGGTCTTTCACGTCGGTGTGCATTATCAAAGTTGTTTTATCGGAACCAATCCGATCTAACAATTCTTTGTACCAAAAAAGTAACGAACCTGATTGTTTCCTTCTGGCGTTTCGATTGTTCCAAAAGAAAATAAACTTGTCATCTTCGTTCATTCCTTTTTTAAGTTTATTTTTCTCTTCCTCGGGCAGAGGTTTGAATACCTCGGAAGCTACTGCGTGTGGTATGTATTTTCTTTTCACTTCGGGGGCAACGTTTAAGACAATGTCATCAGTTACCTTGGAAATGGTTGCAATAGCATCATTACTTAAATAGTGCTGTCTATTGTAGGTCGGGTAAGGATAATTGTCCCAAACATGGTAATATACAATAGGACATACGGCCCTAATTTCGTCGTCAATCTTCCATAGCCAGTCCCAGAAGCGGGGGTCTGTCATAATCCAAACTATGTCGATTTTCTCGGTTCTTACAATAGAGCGCACCAAGTCGGCAGAACCGTATCCATCAACAGGGTGAATTACCCAGTCGTCGCCAAACTCTTCTGTTTTCACAGGTTGGTAGTTTGCGTGCTTGATTGCGCCTGCTAAAGAAACGACTCTATAATTTCCTGTTCTCAGGAGAGCTTCAATCACATAGCGAGTTTGTGTACCGACACCACTTGGAGAAAGTGGATGATCGGACATGGTTAATATCTTTTTTTTCATATTTTCACCTACGGACAATGAACAGTTCCCTTAAAATCACAACGAGAGCAGGAAAGCCTGTTCTTAACATAGTTCTCTCTATCGATATTATATACCGATTGTTCAAGAAGTTTAAGGGCATTATTTGTTTTTTTAGGTCCGGAAGTTACACGAAAGATTTCAACTCTATTTTTTTTGCCAGTCCTCTTTAAAAGAGCGAAGTGAGTTTCAATATCGTCCTTTGAGATTCCCCTCTTTTCGGAAAGGAAATGTTTATAATAGGTCAGCTGATATGTCACCATCGGATCAGTTCTTTTTTTCATATCCCATCCCCAACTGCAGGACTTCCAATCAATAACATGATACTTTCCATCTGGGGTTTTGATAAGACAATCGACATATCCTTTGAAGGTATAGTTGTTGTCTGTTTCAAATCTTAGTTTTTCGTTAATCGCTTCTTCCGAAGAAACCATCTTGAAATCTCCAAAGTATTCGTTTAGAGCCGGGATGATATGTGGAATGATTTCTAATCCCTGTTTCTCAAACGCCAAGACAGTCTTCTCATCGAATTCTTCTTTAAGTACTCTCAATTCGTTTTTAAGGCATTTCTTAAAAAACGTCTCAGCGTCGAAAGGTTGTTTTAATTCTCGGGAAAGCAACATACTTTCGCAAGTGTCGTGTATCGCTTTTCCAAAAGCTGTGTAGATGTTTCCTTCAAAAACTTTTATTTTGTCAATTCTTGTTAGCTTGTGATAATAGGCACAGAATTTCCAGTCCTTTATCGCAGAAAATGAAACGTGAGGCATAATATACTCTCTTTCTATTTTTACTGCTTTTTGTTGGATGTCTTCTTTCTATTTGTAGTCTTTTTTTTATGTTCCAACGGTTTGGCAGCTTGTAATTCTTTGGCAACCGAAAAGATCCATTTCCCATCGTGCCTTGAATTAGCATTGTGATTATCAATTATATCAGATAAAACACATTTGTCAAGCTTAAAGTTGTTGTTTTCTAACATCGTCTTCACCATTCTTGTGGTGAACGTCATTCTTGGATCTCTTGCCAAGATCCTCTTAGTGAGTGAAATGGACACAGTAACTTCTGTTTTTTCCTCATTTAAGGCAATATCTTTCTTCATAAAAATCTCTCTCCCAGGGCTTCCAGTAGCTCTTCTATTTTGTGATACACCGAAGGGCTTATTAATTTAACATATCTTGGGCCTCTAATGAAATATTCTTCAAAGGCATCTGCAAAATACTCTCTTACAGATGTAGCTGCGTAAGGAGATAAAAACAAACCTGACGCATAGGTCCTTAAAGCAGGATATCCTACTTGTAAGTAGAGAAAATCATCAAAGTTTTCAGAATATTCTGTTTTTTCAAAATTATGCTCATGTGTTGGAACACCATGTATTGATAAAATCTGTTCTAATTTTCTTCTTTTTCCAATGAACTCGGTTTCAATTGTCTCATCCTGATAAATTTCTGGATGCTCTTCCTCTATGAGGTGTGCGATTTCATGAACGACACTCAAGAGAGCGTCTTCGTTGTCTTCCATTTCTGGGGACATATATATTATACCATCTTTGTATATCGATTCGACCTCTCTATCTTTCATGTAACTTGAATTACTAATTAAGATATAGTCAAGGCCTGAAACCAATTGATATGGTAATGTTTTCTGAATTGTCCCAAGAACACCTGCAATGTCATAGTTTGGCTTATCTTGTAGCATGACAGGGATACGGTTGTAAAACAACAATTCTTTTTTTTCTCTAATAGGAATCATAATATTTTTGCAGCCAATGTGGCAATTGCACTTCGTTCGCCCTTTGAAAATGTAACATGACCGCCGAGGGCATGTTCTTTGAATTTCTCAACTGCATACGTTAGACCATTTGAAGTCTCATCTACATATGCGTTATCTATCTGTTCGATGTCGCCAGTTAAAATTAACTTAGAGTCTTCACCGACTCTTGTTATTATAGTCTTTAATTCGTGTCTTGTTAAGTTTTGTGCTTCATCAATGATGATAAATGCCTTAGAAATAGAGCGGCCTCTAATGTAAGTGATGGCCTCCATTTCAATCGTACCTCTGTCAAGATATTCTTGGAGCATCAGTTTGTCATTTCCCATGAGAAACTGTAGGTTATCTTGAATGGGTGTGAGCCACGGGGCCATCTTCTCTTCCATTGTTCCTGGGAGAAATCCAATCTCTTTTCCGAGTGGTTGTATCGGTCGTGAAACAATTAACCTCGTATATTCTTCCGTTGAAAGAACTTGTTCGAGTCCTGCTGAAAGGGCACATAAGGTTTTTCCTGTTCCCGCAGAGCCGATAAGGCTGACAACCGGGATGTCCTTGTCAAACAATAAGTCCATTGCAAACGTTTGTTCTTTGTTCCTGGGTGTTATTCCATGAACATTTTTCCTGTTGAACAGTTTTGAAAAAGGTTCTGCTGGGTTTTTAAATCTCGTAAAAGCTGCACGACCTTCATTGATATTTGACTTTAACATCACAAATTGATTTGGATGTAGCCTCTCTATATCTCTTTCTGATAATTCAAGAGGAGAACCCGCATAAAACGTGTCAATAACGTCGTCATCTACGAGAACCTCGGTAAATCCAGTATACACTTCTTCACCGGATTCGAGGACCTGGTCAGGATTGTAGTCTTCCGTTGGGAGCCCAAGAGCATCACATATGACTCGCATGTTCACATCTCTGGAAACTAAAACGACGTCTACATCGGGAGATCTTTCTCTTTCCTGCATTGCTGTCGCAATAATCTTATGATCAGGTACGTCAGGGGATAGGTCGTCTGGGAGGTAGGCGTGCACATTCAGGGCGCTTGGCATTACTGTGAGTACCCCTTTGTCTTCTTGAAGCTGCACTCCTTCATACAAGGAGCCAACTTCTCTCAAGTCATCAAAGATTCTAATAATCGTCCTTGCGTTTGATCCGACAGAATCTTGCCTTTTCTTGTGCTTATCGATCTCTTCCAGAACTTTCATCGGTACAATGATGTCATTGTCACCGTATGCATAGACTGAATTTGCATTTGTCAGAAAAACACTTGTGTCGAGCACATAGATACGTTTTTTCATAATAGTTAACTTTCACTTTCCAGCGTATGTAGCTTAAAGGTAAGTAGTTTTCATAATGTTTTTAATAATAAGTTTTACCTTTATTAAATTGAAGTCATACTTATTTGTATGAAAAGATTACTCTTTGTTCCGCTGTTATCAGCACTACTTTTAATATCAAGCTGTGCTTTTACAAACTTATTCACAAAAAATCTTCTTGATCAAAGAAGAAAGTCTTTTGTAGGCCTATCTAAGGTGATTTTCACAGAAGGTGGAATGATGGTAGGAATGTCAACTGCATCGGGCGCTGCAATTTATCATCACGAAGAAAAAACATATTATTTAACGGCAAAGCACTTTTGTGAAAAAACCAGAAGTGATCTTGTCGATACGATAAACGTACATACTCACAAGATGAATGACTTCGCAGCAGAAGTTGTTGGGATGGCGTCAGACATCGATGCGTGTATCTTATCAACAAAAAGGGTTGACATGAAAACTCTAACCTTGGCAAGTGACGGACCAGAGATTGGTGAAAAAGTTTACAACATGGCTGCTCCGCAAGGCTTATTTGGAAAAGATCTGGTAATGCTTTACGAAGGATTTTACTCTGGCGAATTACTTGAACCAGAGGGTGCAACCGCAGACATATTTTCTCTTCCTGCAAACCCTGGTAGTTCTGGTAGTCCAATCATCAATTCAAGGGGAAAGCTCGTTGGAATGGTCTGGGCGATTCATGCAAGGTTTCACCACATAACTTTATCCACGCCATTTGAAAAACTTAAAGAATTCATCAAAAACACACTCCCACAATAAAGGAGAGGTAAGATGGTTCGTAAAATAAAAAAGAACAAAGGCAAGAAAAGAAGCGAAGCTACGTTAAAGAAAACGAGGCTTGAATTTCAAATGTTTAACGCAGAGGTTCTTGAAGCAGAACTGATTCTAGATGATTGTATTCACGATTTCAATGAAAGATTTGAAACTGGTAGAAACAACAAAATAATCGAAGAATCGGAGGCGCAAGAGATTGCCAAATCAGAGAAAACTTTTGAAAAAGAACAAGAAAGAAAAGAAAAGGAAAGAGAAGAGAATAGGGAAGAACACAAGGAAGTTTTACCAGAAGACAAAGACCTCAGAAAACTTTTCAAAAAAATAGCCTTGAAAACGCATCCGGACAAATTATTAGATTTAGATGAAGACGAAGCCGAACATCTTACAGAGCTCTACAAAGATGCAGCCTCAGCTGCAGAGGTCGGGGATGGAATGGCGCTGTTGGAGATTGCGTACGAGCTCGGAATAAAAGTAAAAATAGATCCAGAAAAAGAAGCAGAATGGTTAAAAAGAAAAATAGAAACCCTAAAACAAACTGTAACAGAAATGAAAAACACCGCCGAGTGGATTTGGGGCCACAGCGACGGTGATGAAAGAAATAGGGTTGAAAAAATGATAACAAATCAACTCGGATTCGAAATTAAAGATCCTCACTAAGACGACAATTTCTATGCGTGACGCACCATTCGCCTGTGCAGTCTAACTCAACTTCAAAGTCAGTGCAAACAATCTCGGACCCACAAAGGTCTGTTAAAGTAGATGCGTCCATGTCTTCTTGAACAGAAGCATCGAGGTTTTCACACAACTCTGACTTACTTATCGTAATTTCTTGAGGTTCAAAACTCTCTCTTTGTATTTGTTGTTTTTCTGTGCCACATGCGCTAAAAGCGAGTGCGGTAAAAATTAATAAGTTTTTCATGTCTTTTAGTCCTTGTAACATCCATAATCCCAGCGGTCATTTTCCACCAATAGCCGTTTATTTTCTCGCCTACCCTCACTTGAAACTACTATGACTTTAACAAGTTGTCCTTCGCTTAATCTCGAAACATATAAAAGTGCTTCTTCTTTGGTCATAGTGGCTGCGGGTAAGTCTGGCATGATGGTGCTCCTGTTTTTGGTTATAAGTAATGATGAAGAGATATTTTAACACATTTTTTATTATATTAAAAGAGGTATTTTAAAGTTTTTTTGCCTTTTCAAGCGCATCGTTAATCATTTCTTCTCTCTTGAGCGGATCTTTCCAATCTTCCTGGATTGATGGCGATAGCGTTCGTAGTGGATCAAGATAAGTAAATAATTTCCCTCTCTTTACAGCTGGTGCCGTGTAGACAGAAACGCCTGTTTCTCTGTCATAGTGTTCAAAACTATGTACATCTCTTTTTCCGCCGCCGCCCATAGCGTCTACGATAAACAAAGGTACCTTGAAGCCAGCTATCGAACCACGAGCTTCCTCCTCTAAGTCAATAGCTGTCTGTACTGTGGTTCTCAAATCCTCGGTTCCTTGCACCAGGTCGTGAACATAAACGTAATAAGGGTGCACATTAATGTAGCTTAACTTTTTAATTAAGTCTCCCATTAACTTTGGGGTATCATTAACGCCATTCTGCAAAACTGTCTGGTTTCTGACTGTTATACCTCTTTGAAAAAGAATATTCATTGCATCCTGCGATATGCTGGTCACTTCGTTGGGCGTATTAAAATGAGTGTGTATCACTACTTCTTTGTACATTTTTCTGCCGCGTTCAACAACTTCTGTCACTGCGTCAGTCCAGTCAGTATCAGTAATAATTTTCATAGGCTGAATTGCAATACCTTTTGTTGCGAAGCGAAATCTGCGAACGTGTGGGATATCGAGAAGGGCATTGTCAAGTTCTCGCACGTGGTCTGGTTTGAGCCTGTACATACCTCCACCACTGACAACTACATCTTCAACTTCTTTTCTTTCTCTAATATATTGTAAGGCCTCTGCCCACCTCTCATTGTTCGCCTTCAAGCTGACTTTTTCAACTGTGTCTGTATCTAAACCCACAGCGTAAGACCTCGTACAGAAGCGACAGTAGACCGGACAGGTGTCCAAGGCAAGAAACAATACCTTGTCAGGGTATCTATGTGTTAAACCCTCCACAGGGGCGTCTGCTTGCTCGTGCAGGGAGTCTAATGTCAACAAAGGGTGATCAGGTTCGAGTTGCGAACCTAGAGGAAGAAATTGTCGTCTAATTGGGTCGTTATAAGGGTCACTCCAGTCTATAAGGCCAAGGAGGTAGGGAGATATTCTCACGGCCATTGGTGCTGCGCTGAAACCTTCCTCAACATCTTTGATGAACTCTGGCGAGGCGATGTCCTGCACTGCTTTAATTAGTTTTTTGGAATTAGTGATGGCGTTCCGTTCTTGCCACTTGGTGGAAATAAAGGTTTCGTAGTCAACGTCTTTCCAGCCTGGTATGGTTTGCCAGAAAAGATCGCTTCTAAGATTTCTCCATTCTAACTCTTCTTTTTTTACCTCTGGTTTGCGTTGTCTATCTTTTAATATTTTAAGACTACTCATCTACTCCTCCGCTCATTCTCTTGTTCGAACAGGAAATAATTTCCTTTGCCTTGTCCGAGGCATAAGATGTCAGGAAGAACGGGAAAAGGGCATGAAAAAAACCAAAGGCCGCGCAGGTGAAAAATAAAAAAGAATATTTCATAGAACAAGCCATGTGTTCAAAGTAACCTTCATTGACGTCTTCCAAATGTTTGAAATTAAAATAACTCATGATACTTTATCACACCTCTTTGTTTTTGTCAAACATTGGTAACTTAACATTGTGATAATAATAAATATTTAAAACAAAAAAAAGAGCCTCACATGGAGACTCTTTTATAGATAAATTGTTTATTATCTTAGTTTAGAAGCGCAAAGCAGCTGATACTGTCACAACGTTTGCGTCGTCAGAATCTGTGTTCATCTGACGAAAATATTCTGCTCGTGCTGTCAATCCTTCACAAACCTCGGTTGTGGCCGCAGCTTGTACTCGGTTTTCTTTAATGCCGTTAACACCTGCATGGATTTCGTCACCAATTGACAAATCTACACTAACAAAAGGTAGTTTAACGGTTTTAGATAAAGAAATTTGCTCACGAACGCGCAAGTCAGTTTCTTCAACTGCAGTGATATCCGCAGTCTCGTCAAGTTGCAAACGTAATCTGTTTTGCATCCCGACGCCCAAAGGCAGAGATACAGAAGAGTTTAAGTCCAATGATAGACGGTTCTCTGATGTGCCGGAGGTATTAGTGTTACGAACACGAAGTTGAACAGAATTATTTTCGTCCAAGCTTCGCCCAATTGCAAAGACTGTGTGCTCATATGGAGCAGCCTTTGTAACCATGTCTTCACTAATGCTTAGATCATGGCGAACTTGTTCCTCAACAGTGAGGGTGTTATCGCCAATCTTAGCGGATGCGGAAGCTTCCAAACGTAATTCGTCTGCATTTGCCACGCTACTTACCAAAAACGCCATAATGGTCGCTAATAGTGCTTTTTTCATAGTTTATCTCCTTTTAATTCGCCTGCTTGATTGCAGGACGAGGTTCAAGTTGATACTATTCTATCATAGTTAAAGTAAAATGTCAAGGTTTGTTGTTAAAGTAAAGCTTTAAGGATGATGCGATGTGTCATCTACCAGTCTTTGCAAGCCATGTATTTTGCTGTTCCGGGTTTTGCATCGCTGCAGCCGTGACGAG
>JAAHTH010001239.1_pt1 | contig 23002 bp, 27 predicted proteins | sample 6116091 | NCBI WGS metagenome assembly JAAHTH01 (sample SAMN13939990, study PRJNA603662) | sponge metagenome | isolation source: marine sponge | host: Mycale hentscheli | place: New Zealand | collected 2006 | reverse complement strand
CTACTGCTGTGAATTGTGCTTGTATGTCAGCTTTAGAGATAGGTGTTGTTCCTTCATGCCATTCTATTTCACAAGTGTTAATATCTGTTCCTCTTACTCCTACTTTTGCATTAGGATTTATTTTAAGTATTGCTTTTATAATCATTATCCTGCTATCTCCATTAAAGTAAGTGATGTATCTGCTCCATTTTCTGAAATTCTTACAGTACCATTTGCATCTCTGTTATTAATTTGAATTTTATAGGTAAGACTAGATGTAGAACTTGGTGCATCTAATTCAACCATACTAGATCCACTTTCACTTAAAAAATCACTTGAGCCATCATTTAAACCTTTAATTTCTGTTATTGCTGTACTATCTCTTAATACTCTTAATTGGTGTTCTGTGTCTCCACCTTGTCTATTTAATCCTCCACATTGAGCAATAACTAAAATTTTACTTGAAGTTGCAGATGGAGTGATTGCTTGAGATATAACATCTGTCCAAGTTGTTGAGGTTAAAGCAACAGTTGTACTTGTTTGATTATAAACAACTTGCAAAACCTTACCAGTAGAAATAGCTGCTGGTAATGATGTTACACTAGATAAAGAATTATTATTTAAAGTTATGATTGCCATTACACATTCTCTTGATTAGCTTTAAAAGTTGCATAAGCATCTTTAACATCTTGTGTCCAGACTGCATTACATACTGCTTGAACCTCTGAGTGTTCATTAGTTATATCTGCATCTGGTGCTAAAGAATGTCTATGATACTTTCTTGATAATTCGTTGCCATCTTCCATAACTACAGTATCTGTTCTTACTTGAACTGATTTGTATTTTCCGACCACTTCGATTTTACCAATCTGTGTCTCTTTAGTTATTGCCATTGTTGTCTCCTTTGTTATTGTGCTGAATATGAAAAATTAAAAAATGCTCTTAATGATGTACCAATAGTTCCAGGTGAAACTGTACTACCATTATGATAAAATATTCCATTAGCTTTGTTAGGCTCAATTGTCGTTCCAAATTCTTCTGTACCAAATTCAGTTTGATACAAAGCAAGTTGTCCAGTCATTCCTCCTGAGTTTATACAAGTGAATGGATAACCACCAATTCCAGCATAAATAGACATATTTGAATTATCAATACTGGTAAATTCAATATCCATATTAACAAAAACTCTGTTTCCAATTTTTGTATAAGTACCTGAGGAATTATTTGTGTATGATGTAGCTTGAGTATTAGCTTGATCTACATAAGTAGGTGTAAAAGTTCCTTCTTCGTAATCGTCTAAAGTATTTGCATCTCCAGTTCCACCGATTGCAAGACCACCACCAGCTCTAATACGCATACGTTCTGTATTATTAGTAGCAAAAACCATATCAGAATTTTCAAAATTCCAAAGTTCAACTCTTGGTGTGCTATCAATTCTTGCAACAAAACCATCACCAGTACCAGAGCCACTTGATGTTGATGATAATTTCATTACTGGATAAGTTGAATGAATATGTAATCCACCATAAGCAGTTGGAGGTGTTGGAGAAATTCCTATCCCAACATTCTCACTACTATCAATAGTTATAGCTGTTGCGTCTGCACTTGATGTGATACCAGCTACTCCACCTACACCACTTGCAAGTTTAGCAGAAGTTATTGCACCATCTGCAAGTTTAGCTGTAGTAACTGTGCCATCACTAGGTGCTGTAATTAAACCAACTCCATAGTGTAAAATAAAATCGCAAGTAGATGTTCCAGCAACTGCTGTTCCAAAATCTATTGTTGAACCAGATACAGTAAAGTTTCCAGCTTGAACGACACCATCAATGCTAAGTAATAATGTGTTCGCAGAACTAGGTGTAAAATTAACTCCACCTTTTTGTAATGTGTAACTAGAACTACCATCAAAGGTAATGTTATCCAGTACCTCTACATTACTTATTTTATCTGTATCTCTACCTATATATGCCATTAATTAACTCTTTGGGTTGCTATTTTTAATATTTTGTATTCTTGTTTTCCAAGCATCTATGTCATGGTAGATTTCATCTAACTGATCTCCCCAAGAACCATAGGCTTGTCGTCTTGTTGCATCTACTTGAGCATTACTTTCAGCAGTATTTGCAGCAGTTTCGTATGTTGCTAATTGCTCATCAGTTGGTTGTGGAATTGATAATCCCCAATGTTCTATATGAACACCAGTACCATCTGAATGATCAACAAGTCTTACGTCTGTTGTAAAATCTATATTGTCCACACCATTTGCAGAGCAATATAATTTTACCAATGTTGATTTATTTGCCATAGTTTGTCCTCCTTAATTTTATGTTATTAATTTTTCTCCTGCAAAAAATGCAAAATTATTTGTTGTGAATACGGTACTATCGCCAGACCCAACATCAGCATAAGCTATAACTGAAAAATAATCTGATGTTCCATTAGCATCTACTATTGCTGATAAATAAAGTCCTTGTCTTTCAACTCCTACAGAGGCTGGAGTTTTATGCCAATAAAATTGATATAATCCAGCAGTTGTATTTGCATTTTTTGATATTCTTCCTAAAACAAGGTGGAGATCATTTTCAGTAGAATCTATAGCAAAAAAAGAACTTAATCTATATTTACCAGCTACATTAGGTGCAAAAGAATAAGCTGGTGTAGAAATTCCATTTAAAGTTACAGTTCCAGAAGTATCGTTATAACAACCTCCTTCATCATATCCTATAATTGAACCATCACTACCACTATCATTATTAAATGCTAGTGTGGTATAAGTAGAATCATTTACTGCAAGAGTACCAGAGGCATAGGCTTGAAAGCATGGTTTGTTAGTTCCACTAGCACCAGTTACAGTTCCTGTAAATGCAAAGTTATCTGCAAGGTTAATTGATTCTGATTGTATTTTATCTATTGCCATAATTTATTTTCCTTATTCTACTAATTTGTATCCTTCGAATACTGCTAATGGTGCATCTCCATTTAATGAACCATTACCAGCATTTGTTCTTCCATAAATTTCTATATAATCTCCAACTGATAAATTTAATATTTCTGAAACTGAAACTGTTGCATCTCTACCATTTGTACCAACTGTTCTTCTTTGACCTCTTGCAAATTCAGAACCATTTTTATAAATTGAAGCATATTGAGAAGCATCAGTTGAACTAATATCGTTATAAAATATTTTTCCATGAATATAATATTTACCAGCTTTACCAGATGGTACTGTAAATCTTTGATTTGTTGATGGATCATAAGCACTATCAGTATCAAAAACTTCTGTGTCAAAATCTACTTTAAAAGAAGCATTTTGTGAAAATGACTGCGCTCCAGACATATTAGCTTTAAAAGCTGGAGTATTAGTTCCACCAATACCAGATACAAAGTTTGCTCTAGTCATTTTTCTTAATGCACTAGCTGATGTGTCATGGATTAATATTGTGTCATCTGTTGCGATAGAAGTTTCAGCAGTTTGACCAGTAATTATTGTAGGTGCAGTTTGTGAGTTTCCAACAGATGCGTTTGGTGGATTAACAGTTTGTAAAGCTCTGCCAAGATAAACTGCATACATAGAATCTCCAGATGCTGTTGCACTTGTAAGTGTAAGTGTAGTACCACTAGCTGTGTATGCTTTACCAGATCCAGGTTGTTGAACAACTCCATTAATAACTAATCTAATTTCATTCTCATTGGTTACTGCATGAGATAAAGTATAGTTAGTTGTAGCAGATACTGAAAAAGTTTCTGTCTCAAAACTTGCATAACTTTCTGCTGGTTGGTTTCCAATAAAAGGCATTGATCTCCTATGTACTTATTGCATCAACTGCTGATACCCAAACGTCTAAAGATGAAGCTGTGTCTGATATTACTTTTAAAGCATCACTAGCTTGAACTACAAATTTAGCTCCGCCATCTAAAACCTGTAATGATGATCCTGCTGGGATCGGTGCATTTTTAACAAGATAGATGTCATTAGAACCATCATTAATATATACAGATGCTACAACAGCTGATGTTGTTATATTAGCAACTGAAATACCAACAACAGTATCGTAACTATTTGCAGTAAATAAAGTTGCTGCAGATGTTCCTACATCGTTGCTTGTGTATCGTCTAAAGTTTTGTGCCATGTATACTCCTTATTATAAAGCTATCGCCATTGCAATAGCAAATCCATTTGATGCAAATCCTGTAGTATCTACAGCAGCATCCTGCCAAGCAGAACCTGTGTATACACGAAGTACATCGTTTGTTGTATTAAAATATAAATCTCCTGCAGTTAAAGCATCCCCATCATTGTCTACTGTAGGATCTGAACTTTTTGCTCCAAGATAAATATCGTCAAAATTATCAGCTGCGGCTTCGGCAGCGGCTTGAGCTGCTTGAGCAGCAGTTTTAGCTGTGTCAGAAGCGGTAGCACTTGTTGCAGCATTAGTCGCTGAAGTAGCTGCTTCGGATGCTTTCGTTGTAGCAGTTGTTGCACTAGATGCGGCACTTGTAGCTGATGTAGCGGCTTCTGATGCTTTTGTTGTAGCTGTTGATGCAGAGCTTGTAGCAGATGTTGCTGAAGAAGCGGCATTGGTTGCAGACGTACTTGCTTCACTAGCTTTAGTAGTTGCTGTTGTAGCTGAACTGGCAGCACTCGTTGCTGATGATGCAGCATTTGTTTCTGAAGTTGAAGCATTAGATGCTGATGTTGATGCTTCACTAGCTTTTGTAGAAGCGGTTGATGCAGATGAAGCTGCGGCAGTTGCTGAGTTAGCACTTGCAGTAGCAGATGTTGCACTAGCTGTTGCAGATGTTGCAGCGGCAGTAGCACTAGCAGCAGCAGCGGTTGCAGATGTAGCTGCAGAAGCTGCGTCTACAATTAAATCCCATTTAGCTGAATCTGTATTACTTGTTAATGGTTGTGTACCAGAAGAAGTATGAGCTGTGTTAGCCATAAAGATATTGTTAGTCGAAGTATCTTTAACTAAATCTCTAACTTGATACGCAGTTGATGCCGACCAATTTCCTCTAAAAGTTCCTAGCTCTTGTGTTACTGCTAGTTCTCCAGCAGAATCAAATGCTAAAACTTTGTTAGCTCTGTCTGTTGCACCTACAGTAAACTCTGTAGATGTCATGGTATTTGTTCTTGATAGTTTAATGGATCTGTCTGTTGCTTCCGATACTTGTTGAGAAATCATAGCGTTACGATCCAGACCCTCTTCGTGTGTCTCCGCAGGGAATGGATCATTAGCGATATAGTCTATCACTTGAGTTTGCGGGACATTCCTTCTTATAACAACTGTTTCTCCCGAAGCGGGTATATTACCACTCGTAAAAACAACAGTTCCACCAGAAGCAGATCCTGCACCTGTAACTGTATAATGAGTAGTTAATGTTTTAGTTGTCTCTGTTCCTGTAGATGATCTAATAATTACTACTAAGTCGCTGTCCGCAAAAATTTTGAAACTGTAAGCAAAGGTAGTTGTACTACCATTTCCATTGTGAGAATTCTTAATAATTGTAGTTGATACTGTCATAACTTAAAAACCTTTAAACTTTTGTGATGGTTTTGTAAATAAATATTCTTGGTTATAATCCTTTTTCATTCTTTTTTCTACTCTTTTTAATACACCGGGATTCATTGTTTCAGCAAGTTGATAACCTATCATATAATCGTATATAGTCTTTATATAAAATAAATTTAAAAAAGGTATACTCTTCTCTATAGCTTTATAAGTTTCTTTTGCAGCTTTACCACCTTCACCGGTCATAGCATATTTAATAGCAGCTAATACATCAAATCCTGTTAATGGTACTGGACCAAATGCTGCCATACCTATTTCAGCACTATTTCTTGTTTCTCTAAATAAAACATCTCCATATATACCTAGTCCGCCACCTTGTAAAAGAGCAGCTAGTATAGTTTTTTTATTTATTTCTCTTCTTCCTTTACCTCTTAAAAGATCTTTTATAGTCATAGATAAGTAACCCATAAATGCAGAAGTTACCATTAAAGCTGTTATACCAACAAAACCTCTTCCATAATCTTTATTAGGTCCTTTAAAATAAGATAGTTCTCTACCTAAAACTTTTGTAACTATTGCAAATGGAAATGCTTTAAATTGACCCATAAATCTAATAGCTTCACCTTCTGGTGTACCTGCTAAATGACCTCTAGTCATATTTGCTTTTAATCTAGCATCTGGTTCAATTACTGCATAAATTGTTCTGTCTAATAATATTCCAGATACAGATGATTTAAATTTTTCTCTTTCTATTTTCATTTGTCTTTCTGTCATTTTTTTTAATCCTGTAATTTTTTTTAAATCAGCATCAGATACATAAGGCTTCCCATCAGCATCAAATTGATCTAACAAACCAATGTTAATAAATTCCATACCATCATCTGCTTTTTCCATTGCAATTTTTCTAATGACATCCCATTTGGTAGAATCAATATTGTATTGTGTAAAAAAATCTTGAAGTTGTTTGTTTAAATTTTTAAATTCTATATTTTTTTGTCTAGCAAAATAGTTTGCCATACCTAACATTGCACCTTCTTTTAAACTATTAGTCCACCAAGAAAGTAAATTATATTTAAAAAATGTTCTTTGAGCATTAGACCAACCTTTACTTAAATTATCTCCCACTTGATGCCTAGCTGACATATCATAAATAGTGTTATCAACAATAAAGCCTAACATTTGTGCTATATCTTTTTTTTGTTTTGTATTTTTTATTCTCAATAAACTACCTAATGCTTCAGCCATACCACCTAAAAAAGTTCTACCTTGGTATCTTACTTCTGAACCATAAATACCTATATCAGCTGCTGCTGAAATAGTGGCTCCACCTAGTTTAGCCATAGAAGCCAAAGCTCTTGCTATTGCCGAATATCTTGCTACTCCAAAATCTGCTACTGTATAAATAGAACCATCTATAACTTTCATGTATTTTTCAAATTGTTCTGGTCTTGAAATATTTTCTGCTGCAGCACCTCTGCCATCATCAACCATTCTTTTTTGTACAGCAAATCTAATTTTTTCAAAATTTTCTTTTGGTTTAGTACCAAGTGCATCTATCATACCAATGTTTCTTCCAGCAGTTTGTAAACCAGAAAAAAAAGATTCTTTTAAATTACCAACACCAAATTTATCATTATAATCAAACCAATCATCTGCAGTTTTAAAATGTAATATTCTTTTAAAGTTTGAATCTTTTGCTATGTTTTTAGAGGTTCTTGCTCCATAAGTATTTGCTACTCCATCAGCTAACAGATACTTATTTCCAACTAAAGTATTATAAACTTGTTGTAAAAATTCATCTACATTATCTGTATTTGCAAAAGTTCTTTCAGCATCTATTTTTAACATAACATAATCTTTCCACACTTTATAATTTTTATTATAATTAACATCAGTGCCTTCAAACTTTTCATCAATTTTTATATCATCTAAATTTTTACCTAAAGTTTTTGCTGCGTTTCTAACATTATAAGGATCATGTGATTGTTTAACAATGTAACCCCACATTTTAGCAATGTTAGCACCTCTATCATTTAATCTTTGTCTAATTGTTTCAGAATATTCTTCCATAATTTCTGCTAGTTTTCGTATTTGTGGATTTTTTTCTGTAACTGGTGGTTTTGTTCCAGCTCTTTTTTCCATTATAGTTTGTTGTTGAGCAAGTTCTGACATAGCTCTTGTAACTCTTCTTTGTGTTTCAGCTTCTGTTAAACCTTCCAAACCATCTCTAAACATTATTTCTAAATTATTTGCTCTTAACTTTGCATTAAACCCAGCTATTAATTGATTAACACTTGCATTTTGTTGTACAGAAACTGCGGATCTTGCACCTTCAACTCTTCTATTTGAACCAACCATTATTGCAATTAATCCTTCTTCTGGATTATCTGGAAAATTTTTTAAAACAAATTCTGTTAGCTTTCTGTTTTTAACTTCATTTTCAATAGCATTTCTTTTGTCTATTTTTTTTTGTGCTTTAATTTGTTCTGAAACATCTTTAGCAATTTTATCTACATTAACTTCATCAATAGATGTTAATTTAGCTTCTGCTTGTGCTATTTTAATTTGATTAATTATTTCTTCTTTTGTAGCTGAACGAATAGAAGATTTTTTTAATAATTTCTCTACTCTTATTAAACATTTATTTGACATAATTATCTTCCATTGACACAGTTAATTGCGTCTTTAATTGCTTCATCTAGTTCTTTTTTCTTTGTAGTAACTTCATCTAAATCTTCTGTTCTTAATTTTATTTCAGAATCTCCTTGTTCAAATTGTAAATTCAAATCTTTCTGTGATTCTTTAACAGCTTCTAGTTGGCTTTGTAATATTTCTATTTCCGCATCTTGTTCAATATCATTTCTATTAACTATATTATCTTCTAAATTTTTTAATTCTATATCGTCTATTGATTGTTTAGGTGTAGTTATAATATCTGGATTTGGTGATGAATCTGATGAGTTTCTTAAAATTGGATCAGCATTTGCTATAGGAGTTACATCAATAGCATCATCTAGCAAAGCATCACCTAGAGCTTTTTGTAGTAACATTTTTCTTGTATTAGGATCAGTAGCTTCTAGGTCTTTCATAATTTGAGAATTTTCTGGATAATATTCTCTATATAAATTTATATCTATATCTGTTTCTGTATCATCTCCTAATATTCTTTTACCTTCAGCAATTTTTTCATTAAATTTTCTACGAGTATTTATATCTTTTAATTTACCTGCACCTACATGAAGTCCACTACCTAATACTGTACCAAATGTAACATTTAAAAAACTATCGTACATATCATAATCAGCTTGTAAAGATTGAGCTACACCATAAACAATAGGTTCAACGAGTGTTGCACCAACAGCACCTTCTACTGCACCTCTTATTGCTCTTGCTTTTGTAAATCCTTGTCTAGCAACAAGTCTGGCAAAGTTAGTCTGTCCAAAAACAGGTATAAAAGAAGCAGCTATATTTATTGGGTCTACCATACTGGTAGCTAATCCTGTAGCAAACTTTGCAGCACCAACATAAAATCCACCGGATAAAGGATTCCAAGAACCTTTTGGTCCTCTCATCATAATATTTTGTCTAGCTCTTTCTTCGTTTTTTTCTCTAACCATAATATCAACAACTGATTGATATTCATCTTCTTCAAAGTATAATCCTATTTTTGCATATTCTTTATTTAGTTCTAGTCTATCAACCATATTTTCTTTATTAAATTTTGATTTATTTCTTGCTTCACTTAAATCGCTATAATTCCATAAAGACATAACTGGGTTAAAGTTCCAGTTATCAGCAGCAACTGCACCTAATGATTCAAATAAACTTACTTCGTATTTGTCATAACCGGTTTCTTGTGCTGTCTCATCTACATTTAGTCCAAAACCTAAATTCATATTATTTAAACCTTGTAACAACCAAAGCTGCTGCAAGGTTAGCAGCTAAAGCAGGATCTGTTCTTAATAAATTAACTAAAGCTCTATCACTTAACATAAATAAACCTTCTCTTGCAGATTTATTTTTATTTTTATATTTAGAAAAAGATTTTTCAAATTTGGGTCCAAATACAGCACTAGAATTTTTTAATAAATCTTTTGCGGTTTCAACCTCTATTTGCCAATAAGAACTTGCTACAAAATTTTTATCTTCTATAAGTTTTTTTTCTGTTTTTTGTACTACAGTTTCATATTGGCTTTCTATTTGACCAATTTTAGTTAAGCTATCTATTAAGTATTCTTTTGAAAAACCACCATCACCATCAAAATTAGTAGCTGCATTTTCTATAGCAGATATTGCATCATTTGGAATTTTATAACCCGGTTCATTCATACGATTTAATCTTTCTTTTGCTTTTATAGAACCAATTATGCTATCATCTGTTTGATAATATTTATTCCAATTTTTTATAAGATTATTAACTTGTTTTTTATTTTGTTTAGTTTCAAAATCTGGTACTATTTCTGATTCATTTAAAGTAAATCCACTATAACCTTTTATATTTGATATTTCTGTTTCTGTAGGCACATCAGTAAATGTTAATTTTTTAATATCCATCTGCATATCTGTACCCGGTAAAGTGTAGCTAGTATCATTAAAATTAAAACTTAATTCTTTACCATCAGCATTTACAACTGTTGCAAACTGACCACCATCTAAAACAACCCCAAAAACCAAACCAGTACCATCACCTTTATTTCTCCATTCACCATGTAACCTCATCATTCTTTTATGTTTATCTGAAAGTTCTTGCTCACTTACTCCTTGATTAAAAGGATCTGTGCTTTTAAATGCTACAGCATTAAAATCTTCTAAATAATAATCTTTAATTAATTCTGCTTTATCTTTTACTGCACCAGCAGTAGTGCCAAATTCTGTTAAATCTTTACCATCATATTTTAATGGAATAAAATAAGTTTCTTCTATTTGAAAATTTTTTAAAAACATATTGGCTGCAGATTCTACTGCATCTGCTTGATCAAATTTAGTGTTAGTATACATTTCATTTAAAGCATAGTATGCCATAACATTTTGCATATTATCCATTAATGATATTGCTTGACTACTATCAATATTATTATTTCTTCTAATTATATTTTCAAATTTTTGTAAATCAGAATTGGTTGCAATTTCTGCTTCTATATCTGAAAATTTAATATCATTTTTTTTACCCCAATCTTTTAATTTATCTTGCTCTACTTTGCTGTCAAAACTAAAAAATTTTTCAGCTTCTATATCGTTTGCTAAAGTCATTGCAAATACTGCGGTAAAAGGTAGTCCGGCAGCTTGTAATTCTTGTAGAGCTTTAGAATCAAATTCACCAAAGTTATCTCTTAATGAAGCTAACATAGCTTGAGATTCTGCAGCATTTTCTTGCGATTTTAATTTATAAGTTTCTACAAAGTTAGTAGCTTCTTGTGTTGTCATAACTCTTTGTTTATGTTCTGGTACACCTAATGCTATTTGAGCATTTATTAATTCTTCTGTTATTTCTGATTTTAATTGACTTTGAGCTTCTACATTTGTTTCTGCATTTAATTGTATATTTAATTGTTCTAATTTAGAATTAGTTGAATATATAAATTTTACTGGATCATTATTTAAAGCTGTAGACCTTGTAACTAAAGCTGTTTCATATTCTTGAATAATTAATTGTCCTTCTTTTTCTCCAGCTATTGCTATTGCTTCTTCTTTAAAACCAGCAAGTATATTTTCTAAATCTTTATTTGGTGCTGAAAATAATATTTTTTTATTATCAACAGTAGTGTCAATAATATATTTTTTTTGTTGCATCTCTTGTACTTGCGTAGGAGGTAAAATTTCTTTTGCAAGTTCCATATCAAAAAATGGTACATCTTTACCTGCAGCAGATGCTGCTAATACATTATTCCAAGAAGTAATTATTTGTGGTCTTAAAATAGTTCTTGCTTTAGATTCTAAATCTTCTCTTTGTGCAAGAGTTAAATCTGGCAAATAATCTTTGTTGTCTTTTAAAAGAAAAAAAGTTGATCTAGGTTTTTGTTGAACATCTGCTAAACCATCATATAATTGTATTTCTGCTGGTATACTATCTATTAATTTTTTTAAAGCTACAGGAGATACTTGAGAACTAAATGTATCCATAGCTAATTTTGTTAAGTCTGCTGGTAAAGTTTCTTTATCAATACCACCATCCATGTAAGCTGTTTTTAATAAATTTTCTTTTGCTTTTGCATATTCATTATTTAATGAATTAACAATTTGTTGAGATATGTAAGTGTCTGTTTTAAAAATTGCTTTTTGTGTTTCAGCTAAAGCATAGTTAGAAAACTTATCTTGTACATTTCCATTAGTTGCTAATGATCTATATTTTTTAATAAATTGATCTGATTTTTCTTTTAAGTAAGCATTAGCAGCTTCTTTATTTGTAGCATATCTTTCATTAGTTCTAATTGTTTGAGTAACTGATTGCATATCAGTTATAAAATCATTTTCTAATTTTAGTGCTTCTGTTTGATTTTGTAGAGCATTTTCTTTTACTTTTTGTTCAACAATAGTTTTTGTTATAGGTGCTAAAGCACTAGCAAGATTATTATTTAAACCTAATTTAATATTGCTAGTAGTTCCTTGTAATTGAGTAATTGAACCTTCTGCTGTAAATGTAGGTATTTTAGCCACTATGCTACTCCTTTAGGTTTATTCATCATTGAATATATATTTGATCCTGTTTGTGCTATTGTTGTTATCTGTGCAAGTTTAGCTTGGTTTCTTGCTATTTGACCAGATATTCTAGCAAAATTTGCTTCTTCTATTTTATTTGCTACTGCAACTTTAGAATTATATTCAATTAATTGTTTTTGTAATTCAGCTTCATAAGCATTTGATAATTGTATATTATAAGCACTACCACTATCCATAACAACACCAGATTTAGCAAGTGCTACTTTTGTTTGACCTTCAATTTTTGTAAAATTTTTTTCAAATTGAGCTATATCAAATTCTGCTTTTGCTTCTATCTGATCTGCTTGACCTTCAAGAATAAGTGCGTTTCTATTATTTACTCTTTGGTTAAATTTACCAATCTCTCCTTGAGCAGAATATTGAGCTGCTCCCATTGCTAATTGAAAAGGTACTGCTCCCATTAAAATATCCTCGCATACATATATTGATCTGTTCCATCAAAACCAAATTTTTTCATTAAACCTTCTCTCTCTAAACCCAACCATTCTGCAAATCTTAAACCTTGTTTAAAATCTTTTCTAATTGCAGATTGAACTCTAGTAATATTATTTTCTTTTGCAACTCTAGCAAAATCTTTTTTAATTGCTTTTGCTACACCTATAGGATGTTTCCACATTTCATTTGTAGCTATAACCCAACCTTCCGCAACTTGACCCCAAATAATTTTCATACCTGCTGCAAAGATAGGTTTATTATTTACAATACCAGTAAAAGCTAAATGATCTTGTTCTAAATTTTTAGCATCACCTTCTACGTTAATGTAGTGTCTATCTGCTTCTAATACTTTATGGTTCATTTGACAGGACAATATAAACTGTCCATGTTCTTTTGTATAAGGTACTATGTGTAATTGTTTATCCATCATTTGTTACTAACCTCGGGTATAGTGATAAGATTGTCAAAGGCAAAGGTTGTGTTTGTCTAACAATCATAAATCCATCTGTATCATAATTTCCTCTAAACTCTACTTCTTTATCTCCTGTGAATGGTGGAATACCTTGATCCATAGGATCACTTGATGTTCTAAAAGGAACTCTCTCCATATTATTTAGGTCGGGTCCTATTTCAACACCAACACTTTCATATAATCTTGCAGTAACTTCATATATTCTTTTTGTTTTAGCTTGTGAAGTACCATTTTGCGCACCAGCATCTATTCTCATTGTCTTTAATAATGATGTATATCCTAATCCTACTTTAACTTTAGTAGCAGATCGGTCTAATGTTATTGAACCGGAACTAACAGTTTTATCTGGGTGCGTTGCGCCATCTGCTAATACAGAAACTGTTTGTCCTTCAAGATGTGATAATCCAGAAATAGTTGTTGCTGCAGATCCACTGTAAGATAATTGTGAATCTAAAAAATTAAATGATGTATTATCACTTTCATCAAAATTAAATGTATTTAAATATTCTACATATCTTTTAGTTGCGCCATTAATTGTTCTTTTAATAATCATGTACAATTCATACTCACTATCTTCAGTTGGTATTACTGCAACAGATTCACACACTGCTTTACTACTGCCAAAGGCTCCGCCAAAAACATGTCTATGCCAAGCAACTACTTGTTGTTCTCTTTGATATGTTAGTGCAACTAGCTCACCATCATTTCTTACACACCAAATAATTGCTAATGGCTCTTCTTGATATGCCATTTCTACAATACCGCCATCGGTAACGTGTTCGGCAAGGATAGTTAGATCCGGAGCTATATAACCATCTACATCAAAGTTGTAAGCAAGTTCTCTAATTTTTCTTTTAGCTCTTTGTAAAAACAAAGTAGCATTAGCAACTGCGATTGCATCTGTGTTTGCTGCACCATGGTTAGATTGTTTTTTAATTAAAATATTTGTTGGTGTAACAGCATCATTATCTCCACCACCACTAACTGTAAACTCACCACCTGCAGTACCAATAATTAAAGTTCTACCAGCTGCCATAAATCTTATTGCATTAACTTGGTTAGATGCGATTGTATAAATGATTGCATCATCATCTGCTACAGTACCGCCAATGTTTGCATCCATGTTTTCGTAATCACCAGATTTAGAAAAGAATACTGTTTGTGGTTGTGATAAACTTGCAGCAAAAACTAATCGTTGTTCAAAAAATGATACACAAGAAGGATGACCAGTGGTATCTGAAAATGCACCTAAGTTCCAATCAGTAGAAGCACTGGTTGATCCCATGTCTACTAATATTTCTATAGTTACATTTAATGTATCTGCTCTTGCAGTTATCTCTCCATAACCATCTCTAAATCTAACTAACCTTCCAACATCTGTTGTTTGAAATCCTGTATCGCTATTAATACCTGTAACTGCTGAAGCTGTTAAAGTTCTACCAGTTCCTACAGTGTGTGCCGAAGTTGTAAATGTAGTTGTAGATGTATTTGTGTCTAAATATGGACCATTAGTAAAATCTACTTCTGTTAGTGTCCAAGAGGTATGACCTGTTCTTGATAGCTTTCTGGTTTTGTGATTAGGATGTGTGATGTACATCACGTCAGCACTTTGTGCAAACTTAATATCAAAAAGCTCTGCAGTTAAATAAGGTGTAGATATTTCATAAGGAGATCCACTAGATAATATCTGACCATTATCTCTATAGAATCTAATATACTGATTACCTAATTCTAAAATATAAGTTTGTGTTGTAGAAAATTCAAAAGGTATTATTCTTGTTTTGGCAGCACTTGATTTTACTTCAGCAATAAAAGTTGTGCCGGGTCTACGAGCTGCAGCACCATGTGGATAGATAACCATATTTTCTACAGTTGCGCAACCTGCAGAATATTTTGCTAAATCATTTCTACCATCTAATCTTGGTGATAATTCACCCGCTGTAAAATTTGAAATTTGTGCAGCTACTCTAGCCATGTATTAGAACCTTGAGTTAATAAAAGTACCAGCATCTATAACATCTGTCATTCCATCTTCTTGAGTGGTATTATATCCTTCAGTTGAATCAACAAATCTAGCATCTTTTAATTTTTCTTGATAAAGAGCAATCATGTTTTGTTGCGTGGTATTGTTAGATGTAATGGCATAAGCTATATCTGCAGCTAGTGCTGCTGATAATGTTTCTCTTAAATTTTCATCATATTGATTTGGATCTGTAACTCTTGAGATGTATAATATTTTCATTGAAGAGTTATTAGATAATATTGATCTACCTTCTACTTTATGATTTGAATCATAATCTAATATTCTAAGTAATCTTAAACAATCACCGGGTAAATTATATTTAAAACTGTAACCCCATGCAGGAGTATCTGTTGATGATGCTAGTTCTACTCTTTCTTGTAAGCAGTTCCAAGGGTGTGATCTAAACACTGCATCTCTTACTTGAGTATATCTTGAATTACAAAGTCTAGCATTTTTAGAATCCTCTGTAAGTGAAAGTATGGTTGTTGCACCAAGTTGATTTAATGCTCCATTACAAATATCTACTGTTGATGCCATACTTACTCCATATTTCTTTTTGAGTTAATTGCAACTCATCTTTTTTCTGTTTAGTTCTACTATTAATATCTAATTCATTTATAATTTCAACTAAAGCATATCTATATACTTTACTATCGTCTTGCCACTGAAAATGCAATAAATCTTTAGGTTCTTTGTATAATCCTAAATTTCTAGGATCAAAATCATTTTTTGTCATTTTTTAATATATATTTTCTTCTAATCTTTCTATCGTTTTGTAGTTGCCAAATTTCTGCTTCAGTTCTTTCAAGTTTTGCATCAAAACCATAATGCACTTTACTTGTATTCTTAAATCTATCTACCAATATATATCGGTAAACATAGTTACCTTGTTTAAAATGTAATACTGGTTTTAAATCTTTTATTTGTTTCATACATCCTAGGCGGGTTCCACTCTCGCTTTCCCCGCCTAAAATTTTAGTTATTAGTCAATTACATATAACACTTGCAACTGAATAGTACCAGTACCATTAGCACCTGCTAATGTAACTGTAACTGGAACACCATCTTTGTCAGCATCTGTTACTGTATTTTTGCCTAATGCAATCGTGTCTAACACTACAACACTTTGTGCAGAAGTTGAAGCTGCCGCAGCTTTATATTCGTCTACGTCTGCTGCTTCGCTTGTACCATCTGCTTTAGTGTGTGCTGCGTAACCTACAGAGATAGTAGTTGATGAACCTAACGCATCATAAGCTACTGATCCCGATAAAAGTCTCGCACCATTTGGTATGCTAAACATATGTATTGTTGATTGTTCTGCACTCGCTTCATATTCAGCAAAAGCTACTCTTACTCTACCAGCAAGTTCGTTTGCTTTTACTTTTTCAGAAGGAGTTGATGCAATCAATGCTTGTTGTATTGAGTTTGCCATAATTATATTCTCCTTCTATTATGCTTCGTGTGCTTCGATTTGAACTACCTTTTCTTCTTCCATTCTAGTAGCGCCAATGCTCATGCAGTAGTACACTTGAGTAGCATAAGATTTATCAGCTCTTTCGTCTATTCTAGCTGAAACATCTTTACCAACTGCTAATGTAATACCATCTTGTGCAAATGCGATACATGATCTTTTAGAAGATGCAATAGATAGTCTGTTAGATACTATAAAGTTAAAACCAAGGAACGAGTTGATTTCACCATTTGCTAATGCTTTAACAGTGTTGAAATCTGAACTTGTTACTTCAGTTGTTCCTAATAGATCAGTGATTTGTCTAGGTGATACCACGATAAATCTAGCGATTGATGGATCTACACTTGCTAAGTCGAACTTTTCTTTTGCAGTTCTTAACTTCGCAATAGTTAAACCATCAGTACCAGCTTCTGTAATCTTCTGTGCAGAAGGTAATACAGTTGAAGTTGATCCTGTTTCGCCAGTAAATGCAGTTCCTGTAGCGGCACTGATTACCACGTCATCCATTGCTCTACCCATTGCCATAGCAGCAGCTTGAGCGTAAGATGAAGTTGGGTCTATTAAAAGACGTACTTTATCTTGTTGATCTATTAAATCCGCAAATTCGTAATCCGCAAGAGATACTCTTCTTCTTGCATGTGGAGTGTCGATTTGTGGAGTGTCAGAATGTCTGCTAGTTTTTAAAATAGCAGTTACACTTCCTACTTGATCGAAGAAAGCATTTTTTCCGACAACAGATTCCAGACGTACTTTGTCTCTTAATAACGATCCCATTTGTTGAGATAGCATTTGAATGTTAGCAGAATACTGCTGTACAAATGCTGTAGTTATTTGTGATGACATATTAGTCTCCCATTGTTGTGATTTATATTAAACAATCAGAGAAGTTATCCACCTGCGTAGGCATCTCTTGGATTTAAAGTCTTTTAGACTAGAAGTCTATCCCTTCTTGCCAGTAAGGTTCTTTTTAGGAATTGTCTTACTCTTAATCCATTTATAATAATTTTCGCAGATTGGCAAGGGATCATTTTTTTGAAACTCTGTTCCATTCTCTTTTACAATCCTTAGTATCTCCAATTTAAGCTCTTCATTATTTAAGTGATTATTTTCCATCGTTCAACATCTCTCTTAAAGTATAGACTTGTTGAACAACTTTATCGTGATCTGGATGAGATTTGTTCCAATATGGACCATTAACATCATTGGTAATACTTGATATTTCTGATTCAATATCTGAAGCTGAATTAACACTTTCACTTTCAGTTGTAACCATTTTATCTTCTGACATCATACTTGCTATCTTTGCAAAGCCTTTAATTACTTCTGGATGATCACCAAGTCTGGTTCCATTTGATAAAGTCATATCTAATACTTCTGGATTAATATTTGCTTTAGCAATCGCACCGGCTTGTTTTACTTTTGCATCAAAGTCTCGACCCCATTCTTGTCTTAGCTCTTGTTCAGATTGAGCTTGTGCAGTTTCAGTATCTATCTTTGCTTGTTGTGCAATGCCTTCCATATTATTTTTATAAAAGTCTAAAATACCTTCAGCTTGTTTATTATTTAAACCCAGTTTATGAGATTGTTCGGCAAAAGATTTAACTGCGCTGTCATCCATTTCCACTACATCTGATTTAATATTTAAATCATATTGATCTGGTGTTTCTGGTCTGCCAAGTTTTGCATAGGCTTCTTCCCATACTTCTTCTGTAGAATTTTTATTAGGCACAGATATTTTGTCTTGACCAATCATTCTAGTTGCATTGATGTAGCTTTTTGCTAACGCATCTATCTCTGTAAATTTTTCAATGTTAGGATCTTTTCTATATGCTTCACTTATAGAATTTTTCCAAGATGATTCATTTGGTTGTGGTGCAGGTGTGTCTGCGTTTGCAACAGTTGATTGAGTTGCTTGTGGTTGTGTTTCTGTAGTCGCTTGATCTACAGGCACAGTTTCTTGTGTTATCTGTTCATTTGACATTTTTATGTTTCCTTATTTTTTCGTAGCATTGATTTAATAAATAGAATGACACTACGTTGTCCTTCCATATATGCACTCTCATGGCTATCACCTTTTACATTTGTGGTAGAATGATAATGACATCTTTTTTCAAGATCAGCCAAGACTTCTTTGCCTTCGTCTGTATTGAATATTGTTTTGTAGTTTGTTTGTAAACCTTTTAAAAATTTTTCCAGTTGTTTTGTTTCCATACTATTCCACTTCAGAATTTGCTAAAGCTCTTGCTTCTTCCGGCAATGCTTTTGCTAGTGGTGCTACATCTCCTGCGGCTTGTGCAACTTGTTGCATCTGTGCCATTTGTTGTTGTTGTTGTGCTGCGGATGCAGCTTCTTCTCTTTCTGCATTAACTTGTGATTGTAGTTTTAAAACTTTTTGCGGAATTCCTACAAGATCAGCAACATGTTTAACTAATGTATCAAAGTTAATATAATCAAATACTGGAGCCACATTAGCAAGTGATCCTAATATTTCTATACCTCTAGTGATTGAAGAAAGTTCTGTAGATTTTTGTGCTTTAGCAAGAGGAGAAACATATTCTATTTCTATGTCTTGACCAGATAAAAATTCTGGTGCAGGTGCGAACTGTTCTTTTCTTAACAAGATATTAAATGCTCTATCAATTAATGGTTTTAATAATTCTGATTGTAGTCTACCTAATACTGGACCCAACAATCTCATCTTCTCTTCGTTTCTTTGTATAACTTCTGTTGCTGTCATTTGTGGACCTTGTTGCAACATTAATTGATCTACATAAAATACATTTCTAATAGCAGTTCTTCTTTGCTCTTCCATATTTAAACCTAATGGATTGTTTGCACCAATGTTTAATGGTTCAATTCTATCTCTTGTACCACTTCTATAAAAATTTAATCCACCCGGTACAGTTCTAACTGGTAATAAAAAACCATCATCCGGAACTAGTAGTGGTGGGTCTACCTGTTTCTGCGCAGCTTTGATTGTAGTTTTTGACATCTCGTTTAGCATCTTTACGTCTGGCAAGGCTGTCATTGCAGGACTTCTACCATAGATTTCATGTGATGCTTTTAAGTATCTAGGAACTACAAAAGGAAACTCTTGGAAACCCGATACTGATAATTCATTACCATTTTTCATTTCAATATAAACAGATTCAAATGGCATGTTTTCTGTATCTTTTAAATTAGGATTATAATCTGATCTTGGATATACAACATGTAATATCTCTACTTCGTTGTATGGATCTTTCTTTGCTTGTGCTTGAATGTCAGTTGATACTGTAGTGCCAAATTGTTGTATTGCAGCTCTTACTGATAATTTAAATTTTCTATAAACAGTATCTATTTTACCCTTATCATCTTCAGCAATAAAGATTTCGTTAATGTGTCTTGTAGAAAATTTTAATATATCTTCATTATCTTCTTGTATAAACATTGCTGCTGTACCAAAAGTAATTAGGTCATGGTATAGTTCAAATATTTCTTGTTGAAAGTTTGATCTGTTAAATGCTGTGTACATAACTTCAGTTGCGTTTTCCAACCAAAGTTTAGCTTCATCTTCCATTTCTAAAGATGAATCTTTAAATCTTAATGAGAACCAAGGTGTTGATGGATTAGTTAGCATCCCATGTAATGATGCTGCTAATAATTCTACTGCTTGTATTGGAGATGAATCAAAAATTAATTCTGTTCTCTTATCACCTTTTGATCTTGTCTTGGTAACATCAGCTTTTCTTGGTTGCATATAATCTGCAACTTCTTGCCAGTGTGTTTCCCAGTTTTGTCTTTGTGCTTTTAATCTATCAAATCTTGACAACAAAGATTTAGTTAAATCTGTTTTTGCCATTATACCGATCCTAATAAACTTTTCTTACCTAATGAATAATCATCTGAAACTTTTGTTACACCTTTTGAAGATGTAAGTAAATTTTGATTTCTTCCTCTTTTTTTAGTTCTTCTTGGATCATATTTTTTATCAGTTGATTTTTCTTCAGATGTTTTTGAACCCGGTTTTTCTAAACCAATATTTAATGCTCCTTCAACATATCTATTTCCATCTTCTCCATAAATTTCAACTGCTGGACCATAACCAGACCTTGCATTAGCTCTTCCTGCTGCTTCTCTAGATTCTGGAGTATTTGGATCTTTTTCAACTTCTTGACCTGTATTTAAATTAAGTTTATTTCCATAAGCATCTGTCTTGCCAGATAATCTATTTTTCATGTAAGAAGAATAGCTATCCATTGTATTTGTATAACCACCTCTATTTTTGCTTGTTAAAACTTTTTCTTGAAAAAATTTTCTATTACCTTCAAATTGTTTTTGACGAAGGTCTCTTGTTAATCCAGATATTCCTGGAGCAAAAGGTATATCCTTTACTTCGTAATTATCTAATTCATATTTTCCAACATTTGCTCTATCTTTTTTTTGAGATTTAAATCCATATTTTTCAGCACCCGAAACTTCTAAATCTTTTTTAGCTTTTTTTCTGCTAGATGATGAGTTTCCTCCTTGTTGTCCTGATGGTCCACTTGCACCCATAATTATACTCCAAATGTTAATGAAGATTTAGTTTCTTTAGTTTCTTTTTTAAAAGGTTTCTTTTTTAAAACTAAAGGCTCTTCAATATTAATTTTTTCCTTTATTTGTTTTTTAATCTCTTTAGGTTCTTTTTTAAAAATTTTTTTAATTTTTTCAAACATATTATATTACAAATAATTTTTTTTTAGATATTTTTACATTGTTTGATAACAAACCACCAGAAGTTACTACTCCACTTTTAGCTTTTGAAACATATCTTATTTTTTTTGTTTTAGTATTATTTTTTGTTTTATTGTTTTTTACTTTTTTAAGTAATTTTTTTACTTCTGGTTTATTTAATAATTTTGGAATTAATTTACCGATCATCTGACTTACCTAATAATGTTTCTAATTGTTCTTCTTTTGATTCTTGTATTCCAAGAGGTGAAGTAAGTATGGTAGATTTTCTACCTCTTCTTCTTCTCATAATAGCATCTTGTTCTTTTTTAATTCTTTCTTTTTCTTCTGGTGTAAGCTCATCACTCGGTGGATCCGGTGCTGGAGGTGGTGGTGGCAATGATGGCATTTTTGGTTTAAATATTGAACCCATAATTAAATAATCCTATAGTTATTATCTGCTACACTTTGTGGAGCCGATTGTCTAGTATTAATTTCTTGTAATCCAACAGCTAGATACCTCATCGCATCACACGCATGACTGCTCCAGTCGTGGACAGGTTTCGATCTAAACATTCTATTTTTGTCGATGTACTTCCTATGGTAATGTCTTAACGCATCTATCAAACTTTTGCAATGGTCTACATCAATCCAACATCTAGGTAACATCATTGTTGTTGCATGGATACCATCTTCTAATGGAATTTTTGGTACGACTTTAAACCTTAATCCTAATTGCGTAGCGACCTCTCTCCGGGTTTTGCCATTACCAAATTCGGTAACTTCAATGTCGTGTGGTGCAAAGTGATCTTTGTAGATATATTCTTTCTCATTTATCATCTTAATGTAATAAGGTAAACCTTGACCTTTCTCTTCATGGTAATCAATTATATTAATGCTTCTGCCGAGCTGTTGATAAAAGATTATACTACTGTGGTCGGAGACCCCAAGATCCCATGCTGTAGATACTGGTAAGGCAGGATCGTAGGGAACTCTTGTAAGCTGTTTATCATCATCTAGTTTTGCAATTACATCTCCATACACTGCTCCTTCAATGTTGGCTATCCAATCGCACTCAAATTCCTGTAGGTACTTCTTCTCACCCATAACTTCTTTTGCCTTGACCAACTCATCATTGTCTACAATCTTAGTATCTGATGCTTTAGCTTTATAATTAAACCAATCTTCTGCACCTTGTGCATGTTGATATAGTTCATAGAAATTATTGTTCATTCCCATTGGTGTACCAATAAAAACACAATAACCTTTTCTGTCAGATAGTGCGGGTCTTATTATTTCTGGAAATAACTTACTGTTTACATTTGCGTACTCATCAATCACACAGCCATCAAGATATATACCTCTTAACCCATCTGGTGATTCGGAGCCTAGCAAGGTGATTCTAGCACCATTAGGTAGGTCTACACGCAGTTCTGTTTCGTTAAACTTGGTGTGGGGTATCTTGGCGGTAAACTGTTTCATGTAATCCCATGCAATACTTTTGGCTTGTTTGAACGTAGGAGCTATGTATGCAAACCTAGGGTTGTTAAGTTTGGACAGTAATGCTGACCTAATTAGGTGGTTGATCATGCAAACTGTTTTGCCAAATCTTCTATGGCATACAAGTACATTCCATCTATGTTTGTCTATCTGTCTGTGCAAGTGAGCTTGATGCTTCCTTGGTGTGTAAGGTATTT
>JAAHTH010000835.1_pt2 | contig 23011 bp, 36 predicted proteins | sample 6116091 | NCBI WGS metagenome assembly JAAHTH01 (sample SAMN13939990, study PRJNA603662) | sponge metagenome | isolation source: marine sponge | host: Mycale hentscheli | place: New Zealand | collected 2006 | reverse complement strand
AATTAGAAGGCATTTCAGCACCTACCATTCTTAAGAATGAAGCTACTGTTCTATTACCATATCTTTCAAATTCTTTTTCATAAGTATCAGGAAGATACTGATTTAAGAAATCAAAGTTGGTAATGTAATTACTTGGTAGGGCTACTCTCTCCGCACTTGGCTGAAGATCAAACCCTGGTGTTGCATTTACTGCCATTGTTTTTAATTTTTTAGTTTATACTTTTTTAATACTTTTAATTTTGAGTCCTCTACCACTACTTGTATCGCCTACAGCTTTGATTTGTAATCCATTTTTATTTAATGAAACAGGCGTTTTACGCATGTCCATATTAATATTTTTAGATTTTTTACTTACCTTGTCTACAGCCTGAGTCACCCCTTGATTGTAGAAAAATTCAGCAAACTTATCAATATTCATAGCTACTGACATTGCTCTATGATAACCTTGAGCGTCATTCATCAAACCTGTTTCCTTGTCCATAAATTTGTTTACGAACGTGTTAACATCTGACTGCTTGCTCTTTAGCTCATTAGCATCCCCAGGTTTAAACGTAAAATTATTTTCTCCGACAGAGAACTCAAAACCTTTGAATTCATCGTTAAAGACTTGATTGGTCTTATCTAAAAAATAATCGTACCTTTTCTTTTGCGCTTCTTTAGCACTGGTAGATTCTTCTATATAACTTTTATAGCTATTAAATTTTTCTCTGTCCTCGTCAGATAACCCACCCCCACTTGACTCAAGAGGAGTGTTATATTTATCTTTTTGTTCATTGAAAAACTTTTTAGCTTTTACAAGTTCTTTCTTTTTTGCTCTCTCAATTTTCTTAATAGCATTTGGCTCATCTAAATCTTTATCATAACCAAACTTATCTTCCATTAAGTCTTTAATATCCTCACTGTCCAAACCTTCTTCAGTTTGAGAATAATATTGAGACAGCACTTTATCGCTATCCATGTCATCATAATTTTGTTGTAATTTTACAAAATCATTAATTCCACGTCCAGTTTCTTTTTTATACTTAAAGTATGCCGAAACATCTTCAGGTAATTCTTCATTAGTTTTTGCTGTAGAAAACAACTCATCTACTGAAGATATATCTTTATCATATCTTTCTTTTATATAAGAAAGAATACTCTCATCATTTAACCCATCAGACTTAGGTTTTTCAGGTGAAGAGTCCTCTATTTTTTCTTCAACAGCTGGAATTATAGTTTCTTCTTTTTTATCTGAAAACTTTTCCTCATGTTTCTCAAGTAATTCTTTTTCTATTTCTTGAGTTGATTTTTGCTCAACACCTGTTACTTCTTTAACAATGAACTTTGGCTGTTCAGTTGTTTCGTTTTTATTTTCTTCCATTTTATTTAATTTAATTTAGGTTACAAAGTTAATATTTATTTAATTATTTTTTCAAGCGCTACCTGGGATTAAATTCTGCTAAATCAAACCCATCTAAACTATCTTCATTAGACTCAAAATTCATAGCAGGTAAATTTCTTTTACGCTGTTCAATCATTTTAGATTGTTGAGTATTACCCTCTGCTATTCTTTGAGACTTACCCTCTTCTTTCTTTTGCTCACGCATATCTATTTGTGACTGCTCCAAGCCCCTAAGCTGCATGTTGTAATTAAACTCAACATCCATTAATCTTCTTTTTAAATCAGCCTCATTAGTTTGTTTTTCAATTTCAAAAGCAATTTCTGCTTGTTTAATTTGAATCTTGGCTTGTAGTTCAGCTTGAGTTTGTTGCATTTTAGCCTGAGCTGCCTGCTTCTGAATAGCTTGTTGCTGTTGCCCTTGCATAGCCTGCTTTTGCATTTCGGCCTCTTTCTTTTCAGCAGCACTTTGTTTACGTTTAACTTTTAATAATTGATTAGCCATTTTTAAATTATTAAGAGTTCTAATATCAATAGCATCTTCTAAATCAATTCCACCCATTTTTAATGCCACTTGAATGTTGGCCTCTAACTGAGCTTTTTCTTCTTCATCAGGACTCATTTCAATAAATACACCAAAGTCATATAAATATAAATTTTTAATTTCTTCTATAATTCCTAAATTATATTTACCAATTTGCATAGCAAACTCATCCTTAAAGTCAGCGTATTCTAACACATCTGCAGTCCTTATTGAAAGCGCTTCAGCTAAAGTTCTGGTTATGTATAAACTTGAATTAAGAATATGCCTGGTAGCTACATTAGAGTTTAACGCTGCTAATTTTTGAACGCCCACTAAAGAATTAGGATCTGGAGTAGAGGCATCTCTGGCTTCATTTAATCCGGTTACCTGTCTTAGCATTCCTAAATAGTGGTTATAATTACCTATAAGCATTTGCATTTTGCTTCCACCACTATTAGATGTTAACTGAGTAATTGGAACTTTTGCATTATTATATTCTCCATCTTGAGTATAACTTCTACCCACCACACTACCTGTCTGGAAGTATAATCGCAAAGCATCTGAAGGATCGTAAGCGTTACCTGTCCCTAAATCCACTTCACTTAATCCGTCAGCGTCAATAAATACTCCGTCAGGAACTACTTTAGAAACAACTTGTTGTAATTTTAAATGGCTTATTTGAATTAAATCTGCAAAAGGTATCATTCTTTTAACTAAAGAATCTAAAATTCCTTTGTACATTCTTGGGGCGCATGCCACATAATTAGACATAGCATGTTGATTAGCAGAGTTAGGACGAACCATATTTTCCATCATTTCCCACTTAAGCAACATATTACTTCCCATTACCATAACCCCGTCATACCATACATCAATTCTTTTTTCTACCCTTTCAAAATTACCTTCTTCCATCATTTCTTCAGGAGGGTTAAATTGATCATCTTTCTCTACTGTTTTAAAAGTTCCTTCTGCAGTTTGTTTTTTCTTATAAACAAAACTATTAGTTGTTTTATAATTAAAAAATAATAACGTACAGGTGTCTCTTGCAAACATACTATTCTCATAAATAGCAGCAGTATTATAATAGTCATACCACGCTTGACTATATTTAGATATCTCCTCTAAATCTTCTGTTGTTAAATCTGGATTGATTTTTAAGACTTCTGAAATAGGGACGGTTTTTAATTCACCCCAATAAAAACAATCTTTAAAATAAGGATCTTCAGTATAACTATAAACTACATTTGCAGGATCCACATACTCTACACGAATACCGTCTCCTTTCTGAAACATGTGTTTAGTAATACCTATACCTATAGTGGTTAAATCATAATCTACTCTTTTACGAATATCAGAATAATGATTTTCTTCAAGCATTGTATTTATAGCTATTTCATTAGCTATTTCTATGCCTGGTTTATAATTTAACTGCATATACAGTTCCATTTCTGAATCACTCTGGGGCAGTGTTTTAGGGTCTACTTGAAAAACATTCATTTGAAAATCTTTTTCAACTTGATGAAATAAATCTTGAGCAGCTACATTTACTTCAATCATTTTTTGAAATTCATTTCTTTTTTCTGCAGACATAGCATCTTGCGCCTGACAGTTTACCTTAAACAATCTATCAGCCATTCCATTTACTACTATATCAACAAACTTAGGTATAATAGGAATAGGAGACCAGTCTAAGTTAAGGTAAGATAAATCTCCGTCTACCGCTAATTCGTTTTTATATTTTGCAACTGATTGCTCTCCTCTCGCATACAGTCTTAATCGGTTAAAATCTGCCCACTGATTGTAGAACCTACAATTCATGCCATCCTTTCTAAACCACTCATATTGTATTGCTTGACCTACTTGTAGTCCGAAAGTTTTTTTCTTTTTATCTGCATCGGACACAAATTGATCTGGGAAGGCAGCTGATTGTATGTTTATAGTGACTGCTTTCATGTAATTATTTTACTTAATGTATTCTTATTATTATATCTTGCAAAGTTAATACTTATTTTTGATTTTTGTTTAGATGGGGTGTATAAGTGTTTTTGGTTAGCCATAATAGCTAATCCTGAGCTAATAGCCGCATCAAACTTAGTTCTATTATTAATATCAAACTTAGCCCAATCTTCTAAAGTTCTTTGAAAATACATCCTACCCATATCATCTTGATCCCTATAATCACCTACCAAGTCAATACCAACATGTTTTTCAATATACGATTCTATTGCTGAAGCATGGGACTGTTTTACGTCTTCAGAAGTATTTGGTATTCCTCCTAATTCTTTTTCTGTTTTAGACAATTTGTTATATGTTTTGTCAGGCCGATTTAAACAATACCCTCTATATCCTCTATTTTTAAAGTGATACAATAAACGAGGCTTATTATTTTCACAAAGTATAGGCATGCCATAAAAAATACAAGCCATTAATACTTCTTCAAAAAATATTTCAGCAGTCTGAGGTCGAGCTATATATTCTAAAAAAAATTCATTACTTGGTGCGTTATCCATATTAAATTTAGTCAAACCATGTAGTGCCCCATTAGAACCCTTACCTACAACTACACCAGATATATCATAAGAGTCACACCCAAAAGAACCTAAGTGTTCGTTACCTGGTTTTTTCATGCCTCTCTTATTTATAACTTTGTTTATCAAGGCTTTACCTGGGGTCCAGCTAACTAAAAACCTTCCATTCTTATTAGGAGACCATATTACTTTTGTATCCTTTATACCGTTCTCCCAAGAGAAGGATCCTCTTGTAATATGATGATCTATTATTAAAGAATCATTATAATCTACCTGTTGATATATTTTAGTTAGGTTAAATAAAGACTGCTTACTTTCGTCTCTAAATGCATGAGATTCCGTTCTTGGAAACTGTCTATAAAACTCATTTAAAGCATCAGGATCTTGCGTTAAAGAATTAACTTCATTTTCCCAATAATCTATTGCTCCTATATTGATATCCTCACCGTCTATACCTATGATAGGCTTAGCAGGAGTTTTAAAAACAGGCATTCCATATCTGTCTATATATCCTTCAAAATTCCATTCCATAGGAATAAATAAACAATACAAACCGCTTTTTGTTTGTCCATTTGCGTTTCTCTTTGATGGAAAAGAATCTTCATAAAGTGATTTAAAATTTCTACCCCCTTTGTCTAAAGCATTAGAGGTTGAGCCCATCATACACTTTCCAATAACCTTGCTACCTAATCTTAAACATGTTTTTGTAACCCTCCAGTTATTTAAAATATTATCCGGCTTTTCCCACTTACCACTTTCATCATGTAATAATAATTGCAATTTTTCACCGTCATAGCTATTGTCTCCTGTATTTTTCCAATCAATAGTAGTGTCTAATCCTTCAAGTTCTTCATCAGCTAAATGGTACATATTTTTTTTTGTAATCTTAGATGCAGGAACTCTATATGCTAATTCAGTTTTAGGTTTATCCATACCGTCTTGTATGGGTTTAAAGAAAAAAGGATAATTATTAGATATAGGAACAACTTTATCCGTAAACATTTTTTTAGCATCAGAACCGCTTTTGGATAATATTCCTATTCTTGAATCTTTAGTAATAGTTGCTTGATTAACTCCCTCGCATGAACTCATAAATGAAAATCCTGAACGCCTTATTTTTAAATAACACATTCCAAAACTTCTTTTGTCAGCTTTAGAAGCCTCCCAGAATATATAAAAAATTCTATTAGCTTCTCTAAAGTCAGGATTTCCTACATCAATTTTTGTCCACTGTAAATACATATAATGAGTACCTGTTATGTAGGTAGGATTTCCATTATTCATAAACCAGTAACCCTGCTCTCTTCTGTCAAATTCTTTTTCTATATAATCTACCCACTGAGACTTAAACTCATCAGGAGTTTCGTGCCACTGAAATATAGATTTTATCCTATTTAACTCTTTAGATATAGGGGTTGGCTCCCAGTATTGTTCTTTTTTTTCTTCCGATCTTTTAAATACTTTTTTAGGAACTTTGGGCATTCCTATTTTTAATCCATTTATTTCTATAACACTACCTATTTGACCGTCTTTAGATATAACAACTATATCATATTTTTCATTATAACCATACAACCAAGATCTACCTCGGTTTTTATTAGATAAAACAGATTTAGGAATAGCTCCTTTTAATTCTTTATATAATTTATTTTGATCTTGATTCTGCAAATCCTTTAGGAATATTAGGTTTCTTTTCGGTAAAATTACCATCCAACATTGCTCTTTCTTCTTCTATACGTTTTAATATTTCAAATGCATCCATAATACAAAGTTTTTTTGTAGCTGCTGCATTTTTTAATCTGTCTGCAGCTAAAGGGTCTTCTGCTTCATACTTTATAATATCTTCTTTAGCTACTTTAATTAATTGCTTAACTGCTTTTTCTCCAGCTTTTATGATCTCTAACTTAATCTCTTTAGTATCCATTACTTAAATTTATAAAACATAACATACACCTCTCTCCCTTCCTTCCAAGATTTATTAGGATATTTACTGTGAAAATAATTAGAAGGATATGATACTAACCTATTTTGCTCATAACCCGCCACAGAAACTAATCTCCACATATCTAATTCTTCAGAGTCCACCTCTATTAATTTATTGTATTCTTCATCTGTTATATGGTTAGGAAGGTTTTTTCCGTAAACCTCATGCTCCCAAAAAGCTGTTCCATGAAGACTCTCTATTTTTCTATTAGACATATAAAGAACAGCAGCTCTATCAGGTTTTTTACCATCTATGTTTAGGTCTGAATGTATACGCCATTTATTGTCAAGATCTTCATTTGAAACTCTAAAAAAACTTAGTATATTTTCTAAAGGCCTTCCTTCTATCATTCCTAATTTTCTTAAAACATAATCATCAAAAGCTGTGGGTGATTCTTGAATGTAAAAATTTTTATCTCCTGCTGTATGTTTTATAAAGTCTCCTTTTTTTAAATATTTTTCAGCTATTTTAAATAAATCTTTATCTATAAAATCATCTATAATATGTATCATAATGTCATAGTTATATTGTTTGTAAACATTCGATATAACTTCTCTCCCTCAATAGTGAAGGGATAATCGCTGTCAGGGGTGTAAGATATTTTATCCCCTTCTTTTACCCCTAAATCTAATAACTCTTGATTAATATATTTTACAATACCAAATAAGGGCTCTTCACTTCCTCCTTTAAAAATATATGACTCTTCTAAATTAATAGGCTTTATAAAACAATACTTACCCCAAGCTTTCCATTTGCCCTTATTTTTATACATAAAAAATTGATCATAATCTACTAAAAACAAATTATCTTTTAAATGACTCCTTCCGCTTTTTCTACGACCTTGCATATCATTATAAAATTTAAAAACATTATGGTGAACCAATAACGTGTCTCCCTTTTTAACAGATCCATTATAACCTATAGGGGTTTCTATTACTGTTGCAAAACGATTAGAAGCTGTATGATCTTCCTCGGAAACACTGGTAATAAATTTTACTCCAGATATTTCTTTAAGGTTATCGTATCGCCTATCATTGACAGGGGTTACAATAAAAGAGTCAGGCGACCTCACTAAAAGTTTATATTATATTCTAATGATATAGGGAGAGTGCTTAAAAATTCTTTCCACATATATATTTCATCGCCTTTTTGAATCCATATTTTAAAAGAAAGACTATCTCCTTGAATAAGATGTATCTTATGAGAACCTCCTAATACTTCTTGACCTACTATATAATGCATAGCTCCAGACTTATAGTCTGAGCCGATTGATATTTTTCTAATGTCCATTTCATTTTATTTTATTTAATTTTAAATTTTAAGTTGTTCTAACTGAATATTTCATATTTAAGTCAAAAAACAAATCAGCACTATTTTGAGTTTGTCCACTGGTAAGAGCGTCAAACCTATAGGTTAATATAAGACCATCTCCTGGATCAAGTTTTTGTCCTTGAGCAATATTCCATTGCATATCTTGACATTGTATAAGCCCGTCATCATTAATAGGCATAGGGCCTCCAGTAACAGTAAAAGTAAAGGCTCCTACTAACGTAGCATTTGTAAGTGTGCAATGATCCTCTATATGCCATAATTCAAAAACATGAGCTATTGGATTCGGCTGAGTTGCCCCATTAGAGTGAAAGGTGCACATTCCTGAAGCTGCCAGAATAACATTCTCTTCGGTACCTAATAGTTGAAATTGTTGGCTTGGCTGCTGCATTATCTGACCACAACCGTATTGTAATGGAGTCCATGTGGTTAAAGCTGTTGCTGGTGATGAATTACAAGGTTGATAAAAACGAGTTAGATTAACATCATTAGTTCCTAATCCACCACTTAGAGGACTTCGGGTAACCCAATATTGATTAGCCTGATACTTTTGCTCTGCTACAGAAAATCTTTGTCTCCAAATAGAAGTAGCTGTAGGTGCTCTCCATACACCATCAGACGCTAACGTATAAACATCCTCACGACCAGCTGGGACTGCGGAAGCGTTTGGAACGTTTCCAACATTAACTCCTCCAGCAAATACATTAGGAGTAAGAAAAGCGGTAGTACCAACAACATTCGCTTCTAAAGAATTATTTAAACCTGTAGATATTCCTGTTGCTGCAATTTGCACATCTGTAAGTCCTCCTCCCGTACCATTGCTTATAGTCATAATTTGACCTTCAGCATTTACAGTAATATCAGAATTAGTATAAGAACCAGGTGTTACTCCAGTTGGAACTATTGTTCCTGTTATTATATTATTTGCTCCGCCACTTGTTACCGCAAAGTTTAATCCTCCAGCGAGTGCTGTTCCTCCAATACCAACAGTATCCCCGTTATCTACTATTGCCGAACCAGTATTACCCTGTAATGTAAAACTTGTTAATGTTCCTGTTGGAGCGCTCCAGTTTCCTGATCCGTCTAAATATAAAGTAGCCGCACCTCCTGAGCCTGTAGGGACATAACCTACATTAGTACCTCCGTCATATTGATGAGGAGTCCATGTTATAGCGCCTGTTGTTGCGTTTTGTGAAATAGGTGCTCCTGTAGAATTCGTTCCTGACTGTATTGTTACAGAAGAAACTCCTGCAGCAGTTTGAGGAACCCAACTTCCAGTACCATCAAGAACAGTGCCCGCTGTACCTCCTGTAGGAACGTACCCTACATTAGATCCTCCAGCATAAGAATGAGATACAAGTGAAATATTATTAGTAGCTATTGTAGCGGTTAAAGGAGTACCTGTAGAAACTGCTGTACTAACTGATTCTGTAAGAACTGCAGTAGTATCAAAAGTTACATCAAAAGCATTAGTGAGATTTACTGTCATTCCAGTCCCACCTATAAACGCACAAGTGAATCCATTATTGACGCTACCGGTAGTTCCTGTTCCATCTGATATAATCCAAGAATAAGACGAAGAAGATGGAGTAGACCATGTACCGTCTCCTTCTAAGTATGTACCCGCAGTACCTCCTGATGGTACGTGACCTACATTTGCAGCACCAGCATAAGGATGGGATGTGTAATCTACATTCGTAGCAGTTACATTTACCATCAGAGCGGCTCCTGTTGAAGCAGCCCCATTTCCTCCTGAAAAACCTTTCCAATTTCCATCTCCACCCAAAACAGTAGCTGATGTTCCGCCTGTAGGAACAAATCCTGTGTTACTCCCTCCATTATAAGCGTGAGGAGTAACTAAAACTACCCCTGTTGTTGGAGCTATAGTCATAGGAGGTCCTACTGAAGTTGTTGCTGATTGTAAAGTTACTGAAGTTACACCACCACCACCGGAAGCCCCGTTAGAAGCTGCTGTTATTCTTCCGTATACATCTACGGTAAGATCTGTATTAGTATAACTACCAGGCGTAACGCCTGAAGCAGTAAGTCCTACGGTAACTGTGTCAGGTGCTCCTGCAGCTGTTCCTATACCCGTTCCTCCTGCAATAGTTAAAGTATTACCATCTGTTATTGTTTCAGATCCACTATCTCCAGCAGCGTTAAAGCTTGTCATCCCTGTACCCCCACCTGCTGCGTCTATTGTTATATTATTACCAGTATCTGTAAGAGTGATATTAGTTCCTGCCACTAATTTTACTGTATCAACAACCCCAATAGAAGATGTTAATTTTATATCTGCATCTGATGCGTTTTGAACTGAAGTTAAATCGTAAGTTGTATCTGATGGAGGAGACGGATTAGAGGTAACCGATGTAATCTGACCTTGAGCGTTTACCGTAAGATCAGTATATGTATATGATCCCGGAACTACTGTTGTATTGTCTAAATTAACAGTAACAATATCAGGATTTGCAGTTACAGTACTTAACCCTGTACCACCAAGAACCTGAACTATATCACTATCATTTACTGTTTGAGTAGGCCCAGCGTCACCGCTAATCTGGAAGTTTGTCATTCCTGTAGTAGTATTATTTACCCAAGAAAGAACGCCCCCGTTAGATTGTAATATCTGATTAGCACCACCCGTACCATTAGTTACAGCTATAGCTCCAGGGCTAACTGTTGGTGTTGTTATATTGGCAGTACCTGTAAGAAGAATATTTTGTGTTGAAGTATTTCCTGCAGTTAAAACCTGATCTAAATTAGGAACTGCACCAGAAGCACTTGTCCACTCTACACCTGTTGCTGTAGCTGTTAAGTATTGTCCCGGAGTACCAACTGAAGCGTTTGCACTTATAGTAGTGTTGGCGCCTAATACTAAACTTGCATTATTCAACGTTACAGGACCAGTATTTATAGTCATACTTTGAGTGGCTGTATTTCCATTGTCTAATACTATCTGTAAAGTAGGAGCCACTGAAGATGCTGCGTTTACCCACTGAACACCAACACCTGTTGAGCTTAATACTTGACCTACAACTCCACACGATCCATTTATATCTTCTAAACATGCGTCAAGATCTACAGTAGAGGTAAAGGTATTGGTTCCATTAAACGTATTATTTCCATTTGAAACAATATTAGAAGTTGCATCTAAAGTTAAAGGAGATCCTGCTGTTAGGTTTATACCTATACCTGTGGCTGTATTACCTACGTTTAAAACTTGTTGTAAACTTGGAGTAGAAGGAGGAGGTAAAGTACCCCACTCTACACCTGTACCCGCAGCATTTACAGATAGTATTTGTCCAGCCACCCCTGTATTACCAGCGTAGTCACTTATTGTTGTTAGTGTTGAAAAATTTAAAGTAGAAGTATCAGATAAAATAACATTAGAAGATGCTCCTACATTTATGTCAGAACCCGCTCCCGATATATTAAGATCAGTACCCCCAGATAAACTTAACTGCTGACCTGCGCCATTCATTATCATTGATAATGATGTTGTATCTCCAATAGCTAAAGTTTGCTGTATATTTTCTCCACCCCCGCCTGGAGCTGGAGTCGTCCATGTTGCTAATCCACCACCTCCACCAGAAGTAAGAACTTGACCAGCAGCACCTGCTGATCCTGTTAATAGTATTTGGTTTAAATCTATATATCCATTCGGACCAGGACCACCTGTTAAAACAATACTTTGTGTAGCAAAATTACTTACATCTAATACCGATTGCAAGCCCTGAAGAACCCCAGGCCCTCCCGCACCTATAGAGGCAACTGTAAATGTGACGGTCTTATTATTATCACTAACGTCAGTTGCAATTAGTAAATCATCATCCGCTGGAGTTACCGTAGGATATACTGTGATGTTTTCAATTTTAGCCATATCTTATTTTGTTATATTATTGACATTTCTGTATATTGAACCGTCACCTTTAAAGTACTATCACCCGTTCCACTTGGAGTATTCCCTACTCCAGTTAAAACTAAATCTTGATTAACAACAGGTAGAGTAACGAGAGTTCCTGCAGATCCTGCTATAGAAGTTTGTGATACTGAATTTAGAAACGATCCTGTAAAACTTGCTAATACCCCTCCTGTTGTAGGAGTTGTATAGTTAACTGAAAAAACATCAGCACCATTAAAAGCATAAGCAGTAGTAACAGTATTTAATGTTAACAAAATACTTACAGGAACAATAAAAGTATTAGGATCTACTGAAGCTGCAACTATTGTAAAAGGAGTTGTAACCAACCCTAAAACTTCAGCTGAAGTTAATTCTAAACTAACTTGTTTAAATCCTACTAATCCTGTATTTAATGCAGACACCGTACCTAAAAACATATTCTTTGTAGATCCATCATACTCATCAGTAATGATTACCATGTCTCTTGTGCCAGCAACAGTTTTTAAAGGGTACGTTATGGTGTCTTTTATTTTAGCCATTTTCTTTTTTTTCTTTTTCTTTACGGGTTACCTCTCCTGTTTCTAAATTTACAACTGCATCTTTACCATGCTTCTCAGCAAGAGAAGCTTCTAATACTTGAAACTCACCTCTTAAAGATTCTACTTTTAAACATAGTCCATGTTTTTGAAGTTCTAAATCTCCTAATTGATTTTTAATAGTATTGAACTGTGAATTTAACTCTTGTAAATTCTTCAATGTTTTTTCGTCAATCTTGTTTTCCATTTTTATTTGATTTTAATTAATTATTTATTAGTGCAAATATAAGAAAAGTTATCTAACACATTTTAATTATATGTATCCTAAATTTTCTAATATCTTTTTATTGACATTGTATCCAAATGATAGTAAAATTCGAGGCTCATCACTTTTTGTTTTTACAGTAGAATGCTCGTATTTTCCCGCCACACATATCCAAGGCTCATTTTTAACTATTGGAATAATTTCTTTTACATTATTTTTTTTAATAACAGGCTCTCCTCCATCTTTTGGCTTGCTAATTAATACGTTTAAACGAGTAGTGTATTCTTCTAAATTATCTGTAGTATCAGTGTGCCATTTACACTTGTATCCTTTTTCAGAATACACCATCATTATTCCTGACTCAGCATACTTTTTTGTAGGAATTTTATAAGTGTTAATTAGATGTTCCTCAATATGCTTTAAATCATTATAAGGAAATGAATGAGCGGTCAAAACTTCTTTTAAATCTTTTTTTTGTAAATCTTGAAGACCAAGGACTAATCCTTTGTGCCCCTTTGGTTTACTGTTTGGTTGTGATTTTATTAAGTCTATATTTTTTAAAACCCAAGACCTAAGTCTTTGTGATGACTCGTGATTAATCATTTGTTTTGTTTACTGCTTCCTCCAAAGAAAAAGTCTACTATAGTATTTACTTTAGCTGACATTGCTCCAAATACTGTAGATATAAAACCTATCTCATACTCTGATAAAACAACCTCATGTAGAACGAAGTATTTAAACATAGTGTATGTAAGTAAAAAATAAGCTATAGTAAATAAGCCGGCTAATATTTTCTGAATGAAAGCATCGTCTTTATATAACGATCTTGCATCTTTACGATCCTCTACCTCTTTATTGAAAGCCTCTCTTTCTGCTTCCAACATTATTCTTTTTATTTCAAGTTTAGCCTTATCACGCTCTTCATCTGTTGTAATGATTTCATCTAATATTCCCTCAGCATTCTCAACAACCTTTCCAAATAATCCTCCTAATAAATTTTTCAGCATAACTTAATATTTTCCCCTTCTGTTAGACGGTGAGCTTTTAGTTGACCCACCTTTACCTGCCCATAGTTTTTTACACGACCAGTATCTTGCTGTTAGTTTTGATTTTGCTGTACCGCATTTATGTCTTGCTTTAAAAGATTTTCTTGCGGCTGCAGAATAGTTATGACCATAACCTTTAGCACCAAAGTGAATCAACTTCTCTTTGCCTCCTTCACAAGCTTTAACCATCTTCTTTTTACCTGGACGGTCAGAAGCTGTAACTCGGTTACATTTCATTCTGCTTTTTTCAGCCATTATATTCCTTTTACGTTTTTAACAAACTGTTTTCCTTTTGAACCTTCTTTCTTTTTCTTTCGGGCTGTTGCTGAAAGCTTACTTTTAGACAATCTTTTCGCTTTAGCTAATGGTAAACACCTGTCTGGATTTTTTTTATTTTTAGATGTTCCGCATGGACCTTTAATTTTACCATCAGTACCTATACGCACCCACTGCTCTTCTCTCCATTTTTTTAAAGCTCCAGCCATTATTTTTTCTTTTTACCTTTTCCGTAATTAGGATCTTTACAATACTTAGATGCCGCCATATTAGCGTATGCACTTGGGTATTTGTCAAATGTTCTTTTTGCCCAAGCTATTCCAGCTGGACAAATCTTACTTCCCTTGGTTCTCCCTTTCTTTGCCATTATGCGTATAACCAAATTGCGTCAGGCTTAGATTGATCGTTATCCACATGTATGAAGGTCTTTGAAATCCCCAAACGAGTGAACCCGACATTGACTAATGCCCTTACCATTATAGATCTTTTTGCTGAGTTTCCACAAGCAATATCAGCAGCACATCCTTTTAAATGTGCACTATTAAGGCTTGCTTGATATCCTCTTTTAATTAAATCTTTATTGTATGCTTGTGTTCTGAATCCTGATGTTATCTTAAAGGGTATGCCAGACTCTTCTCTTGCAAAGTCTAACATCTCTAAAAAGTCATGTCTCATATTTTTCCCTGAACCAGGCTCATCAGGAGAGTCAAACTCGCTGTGGGTAAAATATTTCATGATTACTTTTTCTTTTTTATAAACTTATAAATTGTAAATGCGATAGCAAGTGAAAGCGAAACAAACTGAAGTATTTCGTTGGCTTGCATTAATGTTAATCCTAAAGCTCCCCCATTGGCAACTACTACTTCTACTGTATCTTTCATTTCTACATTCATTTTTTTAAATTATAAGTACATGTTTTTACGTATACTATTTTTCCTATTGAAGTTGATGTTTGAGTCCAGTTCATTTTACAAAGATATAAAATTTATGATAATGATTTTCCCTTCTTTATTTTTCCCGCAACTTTAATTGCTTTAGCAGTATTGGCTAATTTTTTTGCTTTTGCTGCGGCAGCCAAACCTCCTGTTACAGAGCCTCCTGCAACCAGACTAAATGCCTTGCTAATTGGATCTTTTCCTGCTAATACCTGATTACCAGTTTTTTTAACAAAAGCTAAGTTAGGATTAGTCTTTTTGTTTTCTTTAGTAGGATTACCAAACCTATCAGTCATTCTTTTTTTATTTTTAACTGTATTACGATGATTTTTGTTTGTCTTATTATTACCCTTAGTTTGTTGATTAGCCCACTTTTTCTTTAACTGGCTTTTAGTTCTTTCTTGTTTCCACGTAGCCATTTGCTCCTTTCTTTCTTGTGGAGTCATATTTTTAAAATTGACAGCGTTTGTTTTTTTATTATCTGGCATGTTTTTATTTTTTATTGTCTTGGCGGAAGCGGTTGTCTATCCCAAGAACTTCTATCTGTATTATCTACCTTCTCTAATTCTTCTGCTTGAGTTGATATCTCTGTGTCCCTAATTCTTTGCACATTCATCCATGTGCTCATATCTCTATTTATAGCGCCATCCCAATGAACTATAGCTGTAGACGTATCATTACTCCACCTTGCTGTGTCCCAACTATCTTCTAATACCCATGAAAAATCAAACCCAGCTCTTAGGTTAACTTGACTTACTTGTAAATAACTTAAATTTCTTGCCATAATTATAATTGTGGTGGATGATCAGTGGATACATTAGTTAGAGACATGTTAAGTAAATCAATATCTAATCCAGATACAGTGTCAGGTAAAGGATCGGTAAAAGATCCCGGTGATGATGGAGAGTTAAACATAGGGTAATAATTTTGTAGAAAACCAGAAAAAGCAAAATCAGAAGCATAACATTTTCCTGTATTATTATTATAAAGCTCACCTAACTGAGATGCAGTCAAGGCCTTGTTCCAAATTGCTAAATGACACATAAATCCTTTAAAATATGCGCCTGTTCCTGTTCTTCCTAAATTAAAATTATTATTTACTACAGATATCCAGTCTCTACCGCCTAAATTAGCCGCTACTCCCGGAACACCATCTAAATACCCAGTCCCTGATTGAGCCTGCATATCTACTACTATAGAAATTAAATGCCATGTATTGGCACTCATATTAGGGCCAATAATACTTATATTTCCAGCACCTCCAGTACCACCTGCAGTTCTAAAACTTGTGGCTCCATTTGCAAGAGTTCTCCAACCCCATGTTCCTTGAGGGGGAGTGGGAAGTGCTGATGTAGAAGTGTCTAATATAAAAAAATTACCTAAGACAGGAGTTTTAACCCATACACTTAGGGTAAAACTATCAGTTCCGTTAATTCCTAAAACAGGACTGGTTATTCTTCTTCCATACTCTGTAATTCCATCAAACTCTAATGAATAATCAGTAGTACATGACGGAGGTGGAGTTGCTGTTCCAGGTTTTAAGTCGTATACTTCTCCTGCTATTCCTACCCCTATTCCAGTACCCATATTACCAGAGTGCTATAATGTTAAGAGCTGTCGTTTTAGTTTTATCCACTCTTATTGCTTGAGTAGGTAAAAACGCTCCTGATGCTATTCCATTAAAGGTAAGTTCCGTAGTGTTAGCGTTTCCATTTTGTTGTGCTAATTGAATACCCATATTACCCGCCTCACCAACAAATAAAATACATCCTGGGCTCGCCTCATTATATATTTGAAACACTGTAGTTGCCCCAGCAATCGTACCATCAGCAGTAGATACTGTTAATGATGTCTGGCTATCTACTGATACAACATAGTAAGCCTTACTGGTAGCGTATATAATTGCTCCCGCTCTAACTCTATCATCTATAAATGTTGCTGTTGCGGAACTAAACGTTCCGGCTACTGATGCGTCTCCATCTGTTCCTGACGCAACAAATGTATCAGGATTAGGGATTCTAACGCTATCACTTGTGATAACATCTAATCCGTTGCTTACTTGTAGTTTTTGATATGCCATTTTTTTTATTTATTATAAGGAAACGCTCTATTTAAAGCGTCTCTTCGTTTTCCACATCCGCAGTCTTTTCCTGTTGCTTTAGCTACAGTATCAACTACTTTTTTTATTCCTGTTGATTTAGTAAATTTTTCTATACTATCTCCGAGTCCTCTTGATTTAATTGAAGTTCTTTTCATAATTACTTTTTACAAGTACAAAGTTTGTTAGGACATGATTCTACACTAAAAGTTATTTTAGATACTAACCAATTCCATTGACATTGAAATTTACACCAGAGATCAGACATTGATTCTCCTAACCATATTAATAATTTACCCATGTTATTTAGTTTTACATCCAAAGTTGTTAGCATAGTTAGCCATCTTTACTACTTTAGGAGAATACTTTTTAGTATTCTTCATGACAGCAGCAGCTCCACTACACGCATCTTTGAATCCGTTATTCATAGCCCACTTAGTAAAGTCTCCTTCATTTGACTTTTTAATTTGTGGGAACTTTTTCTTTTTAGTTCTGCCAGCCATTACTTACGTATTGCAGCTCCGATCTTTTTCTTTACGTTGTTGATACACTCGTAAGACATATTGTGATCTCCACCATACGCATGACCGTAGTCTTTTTTAGACATTGCTTTAGATTCGTCTCTTCTTGATTTTAAAGATTGAGATTTCTTTCCGTTCTTAGCTCCCAATGACTCATCAAGTCTTGAGTTGTAACCTTGTTTTTTTGATTTTCCGTACATAATAATTTATTTATTTATTTATTTACAAAGATAATAATATTTATTTATCTAATTCCACTCTTTTCCAATTCGAATTCCTCCACCTTTAGAGTTCTGTCTGTCTAAAGCTTTCTGTCTATTCTTTGCTCTACGAGCATTATTCTTCTCATATCTTGACTGTATTCCCGAAGCTCTTTTCTCTGCCCTGCTTTTAGCTCTTGTTGATCTGTATTCTATTTTTGTGTCAACAAGCTTTGCTTTCTTCTTTGCTTTTTCTTGTATTTTTGAGCCTTTATCAGTTAAGTTTTTTAAAGTATTTTTTAATTTCTCTTTATCTTCAGGAGAAGCATTTTTAATTCTTTCTTTTAACTTAGCTAACTTGCCAGTATTTTTTTGAGCCTTTTTCTCCATTCTGGCTGCAGTCCTCTCTCCTCTCTTTTTTGTTCTTTCGTTTCTTTTGTCAACAATCTTTTCCGTCTTAGCAACTTTACCTGAATTTTTGCTTAGTTTTTTAATAAACTTCTTGTCTTCTTTAATATCTTTCTTGAGCTTTTTTTTATTAATCTTTGCTTTCTTTCTTTGTTTTTTCTGGTATCTCTCCATGTCAACAGAAGGCGGCGCATTTACTTTAACTCTTTTTTTATTTCCTCCAGGACTATTCTTCCTTGTATCATCCCCTCCTGGCTCATTGTTAGGAGTTCCTTTTTTCTTTAAACTCTTTGATACAGCTATCTTTGCATTAAACTTATTCATTGCATCCTTAGTCTTGTCATCAAGTTTAATTGAGGCTCCTAATATTTTTGTTTTCTTTGCCATTTTATAATTTATCTTTATTTGTGCTGTCTAAGTATTTAACGCTTTTTGATCTTCCTCCTCCTGCTTTAAAAGATTTAGTTACTGATTTTATCTTCCCTTTGTTAGGGCCAAATCTAATAACTCTTTGCTTTCTTACTTTCATTTGATTACCATCATCAAAAACAATTTTTTCTTTACGCTTAGTCTCTTTACCTTCTTTATTTACTTTAGACTTAAATGTTTTTTCCCAAATGTTTTTATTCCCATAAGGAATGTCTGCAGGCTCGTGCCCTAAGTATCCTTTATTATACTGACTAACTTTTTCTTTAGTTTTAGTAACCCCTCTTTTATTAGTCTTAACTACTTTTTTAGACTTTGCGTCTTTAACGTAATTCTTAGTTACTTTTTTTTTCTTAGGGTCTGGCATAGTGTATTGTTTATTTTCCTTTTCCTTTTCCAATTCCAGCTCCGATTGCTCCTACTGCTACAGTAGCAAGCTTTCCTAATTCACCAACCATTTTTGCCTTTTGCATTGCCGCTGATGGGCCTTTAGGTTTTTTGTCTTTATCAGTAGTATCAAAATCAATAATTTGTTTTTTTTCTACTTTATCAATTTTCTTTGGTGCTTTTGATTTAGGTCCAGTCTCAGTTGATAATTCATCTCCATAGTTAGGATTCATTTTTACCTTACCTCCATTCATATTAGCATAATAAGATGCTTGAGCTTTTCCTACCGCATTATAAGCGAATGTTCTTTTTTTACCGTTAGGCAGAGTTACAGTTGGCATAATTTTATTAGTTTTGTTCTTGCAAAGATACAAATTTAATTGAATGTCAAATATAGTAAGAAAAAACTACGACAGGGTTCAACCCTCTCATGACTACATGAAGTATTGGAGGGTGATAAGGTATTGGGCTAAAGCCAAATACAAGGTCGGAACTCCCGATATAGAGATGCTTTTATTCCTTTATAGTGAGCAGCTTTTTAATAAAACAAAGTTTAAAGAATTTGAAGAATGTATGTCGTGGGACGAACCCAGATTTTACAGACTATTAAAGCAAGGGTGGATTCATATATGGCGTAAAAAACAAAATGGAGAAGCTGCCTTGTACGAGCTTTCCTATAAAGGTAAGCGTATGATAAACACTATATACAAAAAGTTAAACGGAGAAGAAATAGGGGAAAGCCCTAAGACTAACCCTTTATTTAGATATGATGCTTCTTATACAGATAAGGTTTATAGAAATATGATTATAGAAATGAATCAGTTTATAAAACAACAACGACATCTCTCTCAGTAATAACCGTATAAGGATTGTCTTCAATTAACATTTCGTGTCCTGCGGATTTATCATAATAAATAAGATCCCCTTCATTAATAACACTAACATCTGTCCCGGCTTTAACAACCTCACCCTTACGATATCTAAAGTCTGAAACGTCCTGGGCTGACAATAAAAGGCCAGATTCTGTCTTTAACTCTTCGTTTATTTTATTTATTACTATGTATTTTCCTATTGGTTTCATTTAATATGTTTTATTTATACCAGACAGCATATACTTTACACCCATTAGATGTGGTACATGCGTGTACTCTTTTCTTTTCCTCTTGTTTGTTTAACTGGCTTTTGTCCCAGTACTTTGGATTCTTGCTGTTTAGTTTTCTCTTTTTTGGCATACTCTTCTAAGTTCTTTAATAGTTTATCATTAGGACCTGCTTTTTTTTTAAAAATATTCTTTAACAACCTAATCATCTTGTTATGCTCTTTTATGAGTCACAATAGCATTGGTAGTAAGTATAGTCGTAGCAACACTAATAGCATTTAACAAAGCCTCTTTAGTTACTTTAGCAGGATCTACTATGCCCATCTCAAACATATCACCGTATTCTTTCCCAACTACATCATAACCTTTATTGTTTATTGGTTGCTCAGGCTCTTTGTCTGATGTACCCAACATCTCTGGCGTATATATCTCTGACATGATTTCTTTTTCATTTAGACCGGCATTAGTAAGTATTTGTTGTAGCGGAGCTCTTAAAGCTTCTCTTAACATCATCTCTCCAGCTATATCCTCGTCTATTATCTCGTGAGCATTGTCTTCACAGCTGCATCCAAAGTGTCTTGCAAAATCATATAATAACAATCCTCCGCCAGGAACTATCCCTTCCTGTAGTGCGGAACGCACTGCACAGACAGAGTCATCGACTCTGTCGAATTTTTCTTTTTGCTCTATATCAGAATTAGCCCCCACATATATACAGGCTATTCCTCCAACTAAAGACGCTATACGCTCATTAATAAAGTCACGCTCATGTTTAGCTTTTAAACTTTTTTGCTGCTCTTTAAGTTCCTCTACTCTTAATTTAGTTTCTTCACTAATATCTCCACCCTTAACAATAACAGTAGATGATTTGCCTACCATTATTTTATCAGCATGACCCAAGTCAGCCATAGTTATAATAGATAAGTCGTCTCCAGTTTTCTCAGAAAAGTATTTAGCTCCAGTTGCAAATGCAATATCTTGCATAAGTTCATGGGTTTTATAACCAAATGAAGGAGGTGTAATATTACAGAACTTTAATCCATTACGCTGTACGTTGGCAGCTAATGTGTTTATTACATTCCCGGAACAATTCCCTATAATTAAAAGCTTTTCTCCAGCATTAATAATTGGTTTAAGTATATTCTCAATTTGAAGTATGTTGTTAATCTCAGTATCACATACTAATATTTTAACATTCTCCATAATACACTCATCTTTTCTTTGGTCATTAATAAACATTGGAGAGGTATAACCTCTATCAATCTTTATACCATTAGTAACCTCAGAATAAGTCTGGTCAGTTTGAGACCTCTCAACTGTAACGATACCATCTTTACCTACCTTTTTATATGCCTCAGCTATAATCTTACCTAAGTCATTATCATTGTTAGCAGATATAGAAGCAATACTATCCAGCATATCATCAGTAACCTCAACAGCTCTTTCTTTAATATTTCTTAAAATAACATCAGAGTCATATCGTATGCCATTTATAATATCAAATATATTATGATGGGGTTTGATCCACTTTTGACCGGCCTTTACTAAAGCTTCAGTAAGCACAATAGCTGTTGTTGTTCCATCGCCCGCTACGTTAGCGGTTTTCTCAGAAGCTTGCTTTAACATTCTAACAGCAAGATTCTCTATAGGATCATCAAGATGAATAGATTTAGCTACAGTAACACCGTCCTTAGTTATTGTTAATCCTTGTAAGTGTTCAGTAGACTCTATGATAACTGTGTTGCCCCTTGGGCCCAGAGTACTCTTAACTGCTTTTGAAATTTTAGAGATTCCCGATATTAGTTTCTCTCTTGCCTCGTCATCAAATGACAGGTCTTTTGGAATGTATCCTTGATCTTGCATGTTGTTGTGATTTAATTAAATTTAATTTGATGCAAAGATAATAAAAATATATATATAGTATATGTCAGTATGTTTATTTTTAAATTTGTATTTATATATATATATATTCTATTATTATTATTATTTATTTATTAATAAAAATAGAGTTAAAGTTAACATATTAACATATTTTAATATAATAGATTATAAATCAGTAAGTTATAAAATGTTGAGTTAAAAAAAAGACAACATAAATATGTTGAAGATTAACATATAGATATAAAAAAAAGAGGCAGACTGAATGTCTTACCTCCTTTCCTCACAACAGAACATCAATGGGATGTCTTTTAAAAATCTAAACTTCTAAATCTTTTATTATCTTCTGCTCTTTCAATACCATCAGCTATCTCATTTATTTTCTTCTGACGATCAGCTGCATGTTTCATGCGAGACATTTGAGCTATACCAGTCTCTCCGTCTCTACGGTCATTTCTTAACCTACCATCCTTTACATAAAGCCCGTCAACATAGTCAGAAGCTCCAGAAGGTTTTTCAAAAGGGTTTGTCATTTTTTTCATAATTAATATTTTTTGTTTTTATTTATTTAATCGTGTGTAGGAGCTAAAGGAGTAGCTAAGTCTCTTTTTTTTAATCCATGATTACCACTTAAAGAACCATCTGGATTTAAAGCATCTTGAGCTTGAAGCTGCTTCATGTGTCTCTTCTTAAGCTTTTTCTTTTTAGCTAAAGGATTACAATCTTCTGGTTCTCCCGTTTTTTTATTCCAACACTGATTTTCTTTTTGTAGTTGCTTAGCCATTATAGGTATTTTTTTGCAGGGTTAAGATTAGGCTGTGGACTTCTCTTAGGTCTGCGTGTAATTTTTTTAGGGACTTTAGGCGTTTGTACTTTTTTTTTCGCCCTCTTTCTTAATCCAGATGTTTTCATATCTCTATTTTTTGACAAAGATATAAAATTTTTTTAGATGTATTGGGGTTGAGGGTTCCCCTCGGTCATACGCTCGGCATCCGTCTCAGAAAACGAAAACAAAATCTTACCCCCCCCTCTCGTTTTTACTTTTTTTTATGGGGAATTTTTGCCGTTTTTACTGGTTGCCCCTCTACCCTCTACCGGTTGCCCCCTGCCCCCCTGCTCTCGTTCCTTGTTCGCCCTTGTTCTCTCCAGATCTTGACACCTTCCCCCAAGATCCGGACACCTTCCCCCACTTAAAGAACTAAAAAAGATAATTAAGAGGTCAAGAGGTTGACCTTAACACCCCCACGAACCCCCCAAAACATAAACAAAACACCAAGAAAACACAAAAAA
>JAAHTH010001238.1_pt1 | contig 23013 bp, 29 predicted proteins | sample 6116091 | NCBI WGS metagenome assembly JAAHTH01 (sample SAMN13939990, study PRJNA603662) | sponge metagenome | isolation source: marine sponge | host: Mycale hentscheli | place: New Zealand | collected 2006 | reverse complement strand
CATAAAGAAACCTCGCCCAAGTTTCCCTGAGCGAGGTCGCCTTAACCGGAGCACCCTTATTCAAGGGTTTTCGTTTTTGGGTTCCACTTCTGCCACCCGCCGTCAGGTAGCCAATTTCCATCAGCATCCTTACGTCTAGGGAACAATCCGCCACCCTTCTTGTTGGCTCCAAACGACAGCTTAGCTCCACAGTCCATGCAGCGAAGCTCGTAGTATTCATTTCCGTCGTTTTCTCTTACAACGAATCTGAGGTTTTCTGAGCCGCACTTCCCACATTTGGTTTCACCAAATACTTCTTGGAAGATAGCGATCTGCTTCCATAGTTCACGAACAGTTTCACCTTCAAAGGCGACGTTTAGTTTGCCTGCATTATAGTTAACTTTCATTATGCATTTCTCCAATTCTTGTTATAACCCACGATGCCTTCTGGCACCTCGTTCTGTTTAGTTTGATATTTGTTTAGCACGCCAAGCATTGCCGAGGCCTTACTCTTTTCTACATCCTCAATGGACTCGTAAACACCTTCTCCAGAGTTGACAAAGGCTAAAACATTAATATCTAACTGTCTACACTTATTATCAATAAAATTGATTTGTGAGGAACTAATCATAGCTTCCTCATCCCACGCTCCATCTGTGGGGTTGTCCTTTTTTACGCTTTGTTGTACAATGGATACGATATCTTTTCTTGCTAATTCCTCAGCGGCTAGACATCGTAGCCCTAAAGCTTTACGTAAAGCGCGTCCTTCTGCTCTAGTGCTCGCTGTAGCGACAGGGTGAGCACAAAACAAATCATCTGTGTTCCCATGCCACACGTCTGCAACTTCTTTAAATATTCTAGCTTGACCGCTATTGAACCAGTTAATAACAACTTGGTAAACAACAGTGGCTCTGCCGGGACCATTTCCGTCAGTTGCTGGAAAAACTTGATCCGGACCAGACTCTAGAATGTCACCCAATAACAGGTTTGCTACACGTCTAAGGCCAGCACAGATAGGGTTTTTATCAATGAGCTCATCCTTGCGAAAATGTCCCATAACATATTCATTCCACTCTTTAGTGCCATATGGGGGCACTTGAGACTCCTCTGAGTTCTCTTCAATTACGTTTTCTTCATCAATACTTTCAACATCAAAAATGTCTAATTCAACTTCTGGCATTAGTTTATCTCCAATTCAATTAACCTGTTGTCCTTAGTGGGAAACTTTTTACTGACCCTGTCAACAACAGGCTCCACAAGCTCCCACAATCTTCTTCCGACAGCACGACTATAGTTGCTGCACAAATACTTTACTCTAATTACACAATACCCCCTTTTAAGGAGTATCCCGTTCTTAATTATATCATGTTTAACATATTCTCGCAACCCCTTTTCACCAAAAAGTGGCTTAAAGTGCTGAGGCCCATCTACCTCTATAACTGTAGATAGTTCAGGCAGGTATAGATCCATCTCATATTTTCTGCCTTCTATCATATCTTTTTTATGCAACTCGACTTCGTATCCAGCCTCAGTTAATTTTTCATAAAGCAACTTCTCTGGATTAGAGCCGTGCTTTACAGTCATCAGTAGAGCTTCTGCGGCTTTCTTCCTTAAGGCTATCTTATCTGCCTCAGACATGTTTTCCCATTGGTCTTTAGCCATCTGTGATCTGCGCTTTCTTTCCTTCTTGGTAACGCTTGACCATCTTCTTTCTAGGGAGGCGCTTATCTTATCTTTCTCCTCCTCGCTTCTTTTTTTGCCCTTTGTTGGGTGCTGAGCTCTGCCGTTTTCTAGCGCTTTTTTCTGCGCATCACTTTTGCTTCTCAGTTCAATTCCAGAAGACACAAGAGCTCGCCTAATTTTATTTGGGTAGGTATTAAACTCTTCAGCTATGGCCTTTGTGCTCATAGTCTCTTCAACATACATTTTAATGATCTTTTCTAAATCCATATCAGTTCCTCCAATTGTGTTGTGTTCCAGTCATCAACTATTCCGCACACCTCGGTGTTTGCGTAGTTTTCAACCATCTTTTTGTGAGATTCACTTCTAGTAATTATATTAATATCTGGATTCCTCAATACCGAACAGGTGTCATCAAAATCGACCGGGTTTCTAATCCATTCTAAATCCCACAAGTAAAGAAATCTTTTAGTGTTGTTCTTTGTTTTAATCAGCGCCTTAGCTGTGTCTATACTAGTGGCTATAGCTGTTCCATTAAAAGAGGAGAAGTAGTATTGATTCATAAAAGGAAAAAGAGCCTTCATAACAGGCGGGATCACTGATGTTGTATAGCAAGTAACTGCAGCTGTTCTGTTTCTAGAAAAGTTATTGAGACTATCTATAAGATAAAAAGACCTTTGCGAGAGACCCAAGTCCTCTGTCAGAACTGCCAGTTTTTTTTGTTTATTCATCTTTTGCTGTACTCCTAAATGTACCCTGACCACATATATAAGGATATATATGATATACTTTTAATTCGGTTTTGTGAAAAGCGTAGTTTAACTGCCAATCAATAGGCACGCAAAAGGTTTCCAGATACGGAATTATCTTTTTAGCACTTTGCTTATTGTAGATTATTGACGACGTAGTATTAGTGGCAGGGTGTGAGCTTAATATATAACCTTTATCCATGTCACCGCATACTGCTAGAGGAGTTATGATCCCATGATCAAAAGCTCCGCCTAATAATATAACATCCCAATCATCCGGCGCGCTATTAATTATAGTATTTATATCGAAAGGATGCCCACAAAAATTACAGTCATCTTCTAAAAATAATGCAAATTCTACTTCTTGATTAGTGAACCTATTGAAAGACTCTAAGTGTTTTAGATTTAAAGATATTGACGCTAATGTCATCTTCTGATATGTGTATGGTGTTAGTCCAGCAAAGCCGTGTGGCTGTCTTGATATTTCACACACCTGACGATGAAAGTCTGGGTCATCATTATATCTAGAAAGATCTTCATGTGTCAAATCTTCTCTATCGAATTCTGTGACTAGTTCAAATTGACTAATTCCTGCAGAAGATAGTTGATCGAGAATAAACCCTCTCCTTTCACAGAGAGGGCTGTAGTGCATTACATAGGTTTTATACATCTTATTTGCTATAGAAATTTTGCCAATGCTTGACCATCTCTTCCATCATAGACTGGAAGGTGTACTCTGGCTCCCATCCAAAAGTCTCTCTTGTCTTCGTTGGATCGCCTTTCAAGTATTTTAATTCTTCTGGACGCATGAATCTAGGGTCTTGCTCAACATAGTCATTATAGTCCATGTTTAAGCAGCCAAATACCACTTCACATAACTGCCTGACTGAGTGCGTTTCTCCAGTAGCAACAACAAAGTCATCGGGAGTGTCATGGTTAATAATATCAATCATTGCTCTTGTGTAGTCCTTGGAGTGTCCCCAGTCTCTATAGGAGTCCATGTTGCCTAAAAACAACTTGTCTCTCATGCCTAAAGAGATTTCCACAGCGGTTTTAACAACTTTATTTGTTACAAAGTTAGATCCTCTTCGCGGGGATTCATGATTAAATAATATACCATTGGAAGCATGTAGTTTGTAAGCGTGTCTATAATGCCTAACCAAAGAGTATCCCATAAGCTTCGAGCACCCATAAGGGCTAACAGGAGTCATTGGAGTTGTCTCTCTTTGGAACCCGTCGTCATCAACGCTGTTCCCAAACATCTCGGACGAGCTTGCCTGATAAAATTTAGCTGTGGGGCAATAGTTTTTATAGACTTCTAATAGATTGAGGACACCCTCTGCATTAGTTTTGATAGTAAACGACGGTACGTCAGAGCTGACTCTAACGTGACTCATAGCCCCTAGATTAAAGATATGCGTAGGATTAGATTCTTTGACAACGCGCTCTAGCGAACACCAGTCCATTAGATCTCCATAACGAGTTTCGACGTGATCTATAATATGATCTATTCTTGATTCTTGGTTCTCCGCAACAGATTGCCTGCGAATGATTCCATAAACTTTATAATCTTGCTTTAAAAGGTGTTCTGCAAGGTAGCTTCCATCTTGCCCAGAAATACCTGTTATTAATGCAACTTTTCTAGTCATATCTATTTTCCTTTAAATGTCAGCGTTATCACAGGGGTGCGGAATAACAGTCTCGTTTCCGTTAGGCGATAGAGACCGTGCAAGCTCTAAATCGTGCTCTTGGACGAATAGAACGTCTGCCGCAATCTCTTGCGCGGGAAAAAATCCATATTTGGCAGCATAACTGTTGATATACTCATGACCAACCGTTGACCACTCCAAACATAACATATCTGGTTGTATTTTACTTAAGTCCAAATGTGGTAGTGCCATTAACTCAGAGCCGTCTATATCAACCGTAACAAAGTTGATAGCAGGAAATTGCTCTTTCTGTTCCTCAAGAATACTATTTAAGGTCCTTGTTTTAACTGTGTGTAATCCGTTTAAAAATCCGTTTATTTCCTTTTCTGATCTATCTCCATAATAAGGACCGTAATGACTGTTAAAGTATTCTTCTTTATCCAAGTCTAGAGAACTTAAACTTCCTCTCCAGTTAAGATTTGCAACCTGTTCTCCATGATCGACATCAGACGCAGCGCAGCTATAACAAGTTGAATTTGGTCTGTTGTTTTTTATTAATTCTATATATGATGGATGAATCTCGATGCAAATACCCGTCCACCCGCGCTCCTTTTCTAGATTGTAAGTGTTGCTAAACCTCATTCCATCCAAAGTTCCAACATCAAGGAATGTCCCCTGTTGGATATCTTTTTTCTGAAAGAATTGATCAATAACTGAGTCAATAGCTCCTTGTCCGTACCATTTCATTTAAATATCTCCATCTTTGTTAAATCGGGCCAGTCTTTAATAACCCATTGTCTGGGTAGTGTGTCAATTGCTTTAGGTAGTTTTTCTAAACCTAAAGCTGCTGTTTCTGGGGTCATATAGTAATGATATCCTTCACAGCTTATGTTCTGCTCGCGCCAAGGAATAAAAGGTTCTCTTCCGTCGTGAACCATTCTTCTTAGTTGTTTTGCTGCTTCTTCATTGTCTGTGAGTATCATGCCTCCTCGTCCCAAACTTAAATGTTTTTGGAATTGAAAGCTTAAACACATAAAGCTGCCAGATACGTAACTGTCTCTCTTCCATAGTACAGCAGCGTCATAAACCACTTCTCCTGATTCACCCACACCTACTTGGTAGTAGTCTTGCCAGCTCTCTTCCTTCCAAACTAAGGGTATATTTAGCTTGCGAGCCAAGAATGGGATAGAAGGATAAGTCCGATGAGGAGACTCTACCTGTTTAGCTTTTACATATCTCAAACATAGCTCAACACCATGAGTGCAGCAGTCTACTGCTATGCCGTAAGGGGCACCAAAAAATTCAGCTACCTTCTGTTCAAGTAGTTTTGTACTCATTCCGGTTTATATCCAACTCCTATCAATCTTGGGGGAAACATGCTATGGTATACGACAGCATCATCAAAGTCTTTAAGTGCGAAAAACTTGAAGAAGTCAGGGCTAAATCTATAGCAGTCACAGTCAGTATGGTTCTCATAACAGCTAGTGCCGTGACCCCAATGATCTCTATGGTCTACAACAGCGTATTCTGGCTCTCCTACAAATCCGGGAATAGCTATCATTAAAGGACATCCGGGCTTCAAAACTCTATGCATCTCCTGTACCGACAGCCAGAACTTAGGATCATGCTCAAGCATCATCACGGTGTATACAAAATCAAAATAATTATCTTCATAGCAAACATCATGACCATTACATAATATGACATCAAACCCATTTAGGTGCCCTAAATCCTTTTCGTTGGTGTTGACTGCAACGCCTTCTTCTACTGGATTGTCATGAAAATATTGCATATTCAAAATAGCATGTGGAAATGCGCTGTCTCCAACACCTAAAACCTTCCCTTTGGGTGCTATCTTAGTAATTATATCATTGTAAACCGTATCTATATGTACGCCTTCCCATTTCTCTAATCTCATTTTGTTCCCTCTATATTCAAACTAATTAGTGTTCCATTGTCTTTATCCATATGCGGGATATAGGCTTGAGAGTGGTCATCGAAGTCACGATGCTCCGTATCTCTCCAGTCATATCTAGCAATGTTTTGTATACCTACAGATGATAAAAGCTCTGACAACTCTTGAAAATCATACGCTGTTTTATGATAAATGATCTTATCGCTCATCTGCATCTTACCGTAAAGTGGGCCGAGAAAACTGCTTAATTTTGTCTTATTAAGAGTATTCTTTCCCATTACATACATAATAGCCATGCACTCAAAATCTGGCACAGCTATTCTTAATACTCCACCTTTTTTTAATACTCTCGTCCATTCGGTAAGAATGTCAACAGCTTCTTCTCTGTCGAAGTACTCCAACACATGAGAGGCATATATTAAATCGACTGTTTCATCTTCATAGGGGAGCTTCGTAATATCATTGTGGTCTAAGTGTTCATAATCACCACCATCAATATGAATCCAATCATCTCCAAAATTTCTCCATCCACATCCTAAGTGAAGCTTCATATTTTTTCCCATTCTTTAATAGCGTCCTTTAAAAACATTTTCATAGAAGCTGTTTGTGTGCGTGTTAAAACTTTTTTGTAGCCAAATGGCTCTGGCGCAACTATATGGTTGCCGTGCAGGGATGTCTTTTCATCAACACAGCCAAAGTCCTCCAATTCTGCTTGTATCTTTCTGGAGTTTTCTATTCCACATTCTTGTGCTATATCATGTCTTTTATTATCATCAATCTCTATTGAAAGAAAGGTCTCAAGATTATCGAAAATATAATCATAGTTGTTCCAAAATTTTTCATATTTGATTTGTAGAATGCCACTCCTATGATGGTCTAAGTCTTTAAAATACCATTGATATAGTGTTTTTATCCTTTTTGCATGATGTGCAAGTAAATCCTCATCAATCCCACCGAGTTCATAACCTTGTTCACAGTGGTGTACTCTAGCATACGATACCAAAACATCCAGTGGATACCTGCATGAGCTCACAATCAAAGCGTCACGGGAGTTATAATGGAGCGGAGGATGCTGTGAAGGGGCTTCGCTTTCAGGGAACAGACTATATAACACTCTACGGATAAGTGTAGAACCTGTTCGAGGCAGACTATATTGCACAATATTACGCATCAAACACTACCTTATCAGCATCTTTGCCAAAGTACGGGCCAGTCTTAAATTCATAGACTACAGTTCCGTCTTCTAGACATTCATATTTATGACCACCCCAAAAACTTATAGTACACCCTCCGGCAGAAACTATAGCCGGCTCGTCCATTTGATTTTTATCTTCGTCATAATATGTTATTTTTATCTTGCCCTTAAGCACAACCCAAGCCTCTTGAGTTGTGTCAGTTGTTCTTTCACAAGGGATATGGACATGCGGATCAAACTTCTTGCCGTCATCCATATTTATAATAGCGCACTGCAAATATTCTCCAGCGTCGGTAGCATCAAACCTACCCTCTTGGTACTCGTCAGCGTTGAAGTAGCAGTGGTAAAGCTTCTCGTCTTTATATATCTTATGCATTTAATAGCTCCTCATATAGTTTTATATCATCCTTGTATAGTTCTGAAACTATAGCTTTTGTTTCTTCGGTGTAACAATCTTCAAAGTGGCGATGGGCGCTTTTGTTAATCACAGGCACTTCATCAATTTTATGGCCATATATAATAGAGTATAGATCTCTGGTTTCCTGTTCTAAATTTTCAAATAATCCAATATGGTCGAAGTTTTCTTTTTTGCCAATTCTACGCATCATAGGCATAACGTGTTGCTGTTCTAGGTAGTGTTCAGGATTCTCACTAGCTAGTTTAAGCCAGCCTTCAAAAGTGTTGTTTGTAATATCATACTTTAACGCATCGTTTGCATCACCTGACCAACAGCCACCAGCTTTGAGATAATAGAAGCAACTAACCAACCTGTCGAATGGGTTTCTTATTACGGTAAGAGAATATCCTTCCGGTTTAGATTCTACGAAACCATGTCCAGAAGTCAGCCCAATACCGCTAAATACATGCTCCCACATCTTACCGCCAGTCTTCGGGATATGAAGAAAGAAATACTTTTTGCGGTTGTAAGAAAATTCTCCAGCCATTATATACCCTTTTTCTCTAAGAACTCTAATAGTGACTCCGGTGTTGAGTGATATGGCACCTGTCCATTTTCAAATACTGGTTGCTCTAGATATTCTAATAATTTTGTATCGTTTAAAAGCACATCGTGTATATAATTAACAGCCTCTTCGCTAGACTCAAAATCACTAACATCAATAAACGCTTTCTTGTTGAAGTCTTCACCTACATTTGCTGGTCCCCAGTATATGGGCAGACAACCAGCATAAAAAGCATGTAGTATCTTCTCACATACGTATCCTTGTCTGTCATCGTTCTCAAAACATAGGTTCGATTTAAATTTAGAAATAAACTCTATCTTCTCTAAGTAGTCACTGTTTCCCGGCTTTTCAATCATCTCTGTTGTATTTCTTAGGAAGTCTCCTCCATGTGCTACATCCATTCTTGAGGATATGTAAGGATAAAACTCTGCTCTCCTACCAAGCGTTCCAGACGCTACTGAGCAACACAACCTGTCTCTATTAGCTATCTGCCTATTAGATAACTCGTCTATTGATATATAGTATGTTGGTCCTCGATTAAGGTCATGCGCAGGAGCGCCATTCCAGTTTATTTGTGTAGACCAAAAGGGAATCCTATAGTTTCTCTCATCATCAAGATTACAACTGTTAAAAGAATAGTCACATTTACTATAGTCAGGTTCCCCTATTCTATTCATAGACTCTATAAACCAAGCTATTGTAATTGCGCCATCATGCTTGTGGGAAGTTTGGCCTTGATGCACTAAAATATCTGGGTCATGCTGAACAATCTCTACATCGTGTTTTAGACTTAGAGCTACTGTTATTATATTGTCATACAGGGGAAACCCACCCCAAAAGTTATCAAATTTAATTCTCAACTTAGATGTCATTTTTTATCAGATTCTCCCAGTAGGAAAAAGAAAGTTTCTGCATGTTATATATATTGTTGGGTATTTGTTCAATAAATTGCACAAGCTTTTCATGAGTTATTTCTCTCCAGTCATCTACGAACAAGACCGGCAAATCTAACAAACATTCGTGCGTAACATGCCTCTTTACTATTGGCACACAGCCCATATGTAAGGCTTCCCATATCCTATGAGTATCAATGCCGTTACCCCTCGGGCAAATACAAAATGCGTATTTAGATAGATTGTATACATATTGATCAAACCCCGTCCCGTTAATTGAAGGAGCAAAATCAACATCAATTTCTCCTTGCTGTATCAATCTTACTAGATCCAACCTAGATGGATGTGTGCGGGGATTAAATTGAGTGAACGGCTTGAGAAACCTTTCTGACTGCTGTTCTACGCTAAGTATTGCTGACCGCTTTGTCGGATGCCAGTGAGTGTTCTCCATTGCTATAGGAAGTGGCGATATTCTATTCGATTTGACGCACAGGTTTTGCGCGTACCAGTGTATAAGATTGTCCGGCAGAACTCTATCATCTAAATGAATCTCGATGTCACCATTATGAGTGACAAGCTTGAATCGTGTAGATGTGTTCTGTTTAATAAACACCAGCGCTTCGAGGTAGCTTTCTGAAGGCGCATACATCACCAACTCTGGTCTTTCGGGCATTTCTTGACCAAGCTCAAAGTCACAAGCTGACTGGAACTTTTCTCCGTCAACAAAATCCATATAGTCAAACCAACCTTTTCTTCATGTAGTAAGCCAGTCCTTCTGGAGAGCAGAAGTAATCATACCACGCTTTGCTTGCGTGCGAATAATACTCCATCTCTTCTTTGTTGTCCAAAATCATATCTATGACATCTGGGAGATTACTCCAATTATTATCCACAGTTATGGTTGGTGCCACATTGTACATCGGGACAATCGGCATTTGCTGGCTAACTATTACACATCCCGCCATTGCAGCCTCAAAAAATCTAAAACTTTCAAAGCTAGCTGAGCCATTAGGCACTAAGGCTATTTTGGTATTGCTCATAACATCGGCATATTCTTCTATCGAACTTCCATTATTCCATCCTTCATACCAAAGGATTTTGCATGTATGTTCTTTTGTTTGCAAATCACTGACAGAATTTCTGAACGCCACTCTAGTATATGGATCGAACTGACCCATCCAAGACCAATCATACTTTCGTTCATGTATGTTTATTAGGTTTGGCTTAAAGCCCTGTAGAGAACAGAGTGGAAGCGGACTAACTTTCCCATCCCATTCTCTTCTGACTGAAGTAGGATTTTTCATATCAAGCATTGGGGCGTACTGTTTGAAAATGTGCGCATAGGAGTCATCTTGAGCTTCGACAGGCACACCATGCTTTTCGTCAGAAGTTGAGATCAAAACTTTAGGATATTTTGTATCTTTTGGTTTCTCGTGATCCCACAACTGTATAACGAAAGAGTAATCTTTTTCAAGTGTGTCACATAATATTTCAGCGGCTTGCTGGTATACATAAGTGTCTGGCTTGTCTTTAGCTAAGTTTATTATTTCTGACATTTTAATTTATCCGTTATAATGTTCTGATGATGGTTGCCAGCTTGAGTGCCAGAGATGACACGCCATACTCCAAGGTCTATAGTAAGACTCAATTAGTTCGTCGGTAGCTTCATGCCTGAGAACAGCTGGGAAAGCATGGAAACTCGTTGTTGGATATATCATTATTCCTTCATCGCCCACATGTTTCATATAATGCAAGACACTCTTAGTCAAAGCCCAAGGCCCAGTCTGATAAAGCACAAGCGTCTGCGGACACTGTATTCCCCAAGGGTTATCTAATCTCATTTGACGTATACATATATCTACGATAGGATGGTTGGGCACAGCAGCTATAATTCCGTTGCCTAGCTGAACTGGCTTTTCATATAATATGCCAGCGTAAAAGCAATACTTACGATGAGCATGAGCAAAACTAGAAAGGCAGACAAAATCAGTGTCTGCATATACGCCTCCGTATCGCTTAAGTATCTCATACCTTAAGATGTCGGATTTATTGCCAAAGCTTGGCGCTTGTAGATACAAGTCTTTGTTAAACATCTGCGGCAAAAAAGTTTCTACCTTCTCGTCATCCCAAAGCCAAATCTCGAAGTCTGGATTGTAATGTTTCCACCCCTCAATAATTTCAACATACTTTTCTGGAAGCTTACTTCCCACCCATATAAAATGAATTATCTTGGGTATTTCACAGTCTTGATCGTCCCTAGAAAGATTGTTATCATAAGCGTCCCTCACCATATTCCAGTCAGGATCTTGCTTCGCAAACTGGATATCAAATGGAGAACTTTCTACTTGGCACATTTCAAAAAAACTCATACTAAACCCTCTAATATGTCTATCTCTGTATGTGGACACTCGATAAAACCAAAATGAAGTTTATTTAAGTCTATCCTAGCGCCATCTAAAAATTTATCATTTAAATCCTGTTGGCTATAAGAATACTTGTCGCCGTGAGAGTTCGCAGCCACATCTTGAACTCTATTATTGGGACTGTTTACAAAACAGCTACGGGGCGGACACGCACATACTGTTTCAAGGTCATAGATAGCCCTCTGCATCTTGCTTTCTATTACATTTGGTGTTTGGGGCCAAGCATTCTTTGATCTTGGAATTCCCTTTGTTGAGTAGTATTTGTCTAAGACTACAAGTTCCTCAAATACATTAGCTATTGTTTTAGTCTTATATATATGTCCGTCAGTAGAAAGTGGATATCCCCAATACCCTCCATATGGAATACTTGTCCAGCTCCAGTAGATGCAGTCCGTGTCTCCGTCTGATAGGAATAGAGGCATATGATCAGGTATCGTTCTCCCCGCAGCATTTCTTTTCGTTATATTTCGTCCATTCCTCAACGAGAACATAGATATATTTATAGCGTGGCCAGCCTCATGAGGCAGAGGCGTTTGAAATGCTTTATGTATGCTTACGCTGCTCCTATAAGAGGTGTAGGCTATCATATCATCTGTACACATGCAAAAGTATTCGTTTTCGCAGTCATCAATTATAGAGGATATATTTCTAAATATGCTACCCTTTTGACGGATAAACTTTACGTCAGGATGTTGCTTCATCAGTATCTCATAACCTTTATGAAATGAGGGTGATGAAATATTATATAAAACAATTATATTATCAAAAAATGCTAAATTCTCTTTAACACTATTTAGTGTGAGATCAAGCTGTAAAGCTCTATCTTTACTGAATACGGTTAAGGTAAACATCAAAGTCCTCCTTGTTTTCCATAAACCAGTCTACCGTAGCCTCAAGCCCATCTAGGAGATCTACCTTTGGTTCATAATATAGTCTTTCTTTAGCTCTGCTTATGTCTAACTGTCTTCGAGGCTGTCCATCCGGATAGCTGGAGTTAAAATATATACTACCTTTATAACCCATAACTTCTGCGATTGTGTGGGCTAGATACTTTATTTTTATCTCACCACCAGTCCCTATGTTAATTGGTTCTGGGGAAACATCCTTTTCAAGAGCTAAATGCACAGCGTGAGCACAGTCTTCTACATATAAAAACTCTCTACTGGCTTCACCAGTACCCCAAACCTCCACCGCTTCTAGATCAAATTTTAAAGCCTTATAGAACTTAAGGATGAGTGCTGGAATAACATGGCTTATGGCAGGATCAAAGTTATCGTGAGGACCATACATATTAACAGGAATGAGGTTAACGCCGTTAAAGTTGTATTGCTCATGATACGATTGCACCAAACGCATAAGCGATTTCTTGGCAATACCATAAGGTGCGTTTGTTTCTTCGGGGTATCCATTCCAGATATCGTCCTCTTTAAATGGCACAGGTGTGAATTTAGGATAAGCGCAAACAGTTCCAACCATTACAAATTTCTTAACTTTGTTAAGTCTAGAAGCTTCAATAGTATTGGTTCCCATGACCAAATTGTTGTACATGAACAGTCCGGGATTTTGTTTATTTGCACCTATGCCGCCAACAGTAGCAGCAAGATGAATTACCACATCAGGGTTTTGCTTTTCAAAAAAATCAAACGTTTCCTCGCAACACGTCAGATCCACAGACCTACCTATGGGTAGCAAATTGTTGTAGCCCTGCGAATTAAGCGTGTCCACAACAGCCTTCCCTAAAAAGCCTGTTCCTCCGGTTATTAAAATTTTGTCGTCTTTATACATTAGCTGTCTTCCTAATATCGTCCCATCTGTTCAAAATTTTCGCAGCCTCTACTTCAAAACCAAAGAGCTTCAGTATCTCCGAAACCCTGTGAAAGTTTGTATGGTTTGACAGAACAAATTTCTGACCTTGAGAAGCGAGCTCGTTTCTTTCTTCGGGATTATTTATATAATGATCTATCTTGCTGGTAAAGTCATCGGGTGACTCTGCAAAAACAACACCATTTCCATTAAAGATTTTCTTTATTGCTGTTACATTATCAGCCACACAGAATCCACCCGCACACAATATTTTAAAACATCTCTCATTAATATCAAAACCGTATTCATGTGCATGGGGCTCGCTCAGATTAGGAGACACCTTTGCGGACTTGAAAAGATCTTTTACTTTGTTGTCCTTTATGAATCCACAGTATTGGTTGACATGCCAAGGTTGGTTGCCAAAAATCTTAATGTTATATTTACCTACAGGGTGACACATCGGGGTGAGATACTTGTCAATTATGATACCCTTATGGGGCCAATATCCACCAACAAAACCTATGTCGCAGGCTAATGATTCATCATAAGATGATCCAGAATACTCATGAACATCCGCACACATTATAATAGATTTGGCTTCTATTCCAATGTTTTTGTATGAAGAGTGCGTTTGGTCTACAGCATCTTGAGCATAATGAATATGTACAAAATCAGGCTTGCCCGTCTCTCGCTTAAGCTTTTCAAGTATTCTTATATCTTGCTCTGACGCATGGAGGACATTGAACCTTGGGTCAGGTGCGAAGTCTCCCCAATCTCCCGATCTAAGACCTATCTTTAAATGTGGCCTTTCATAGATGCATTTAAGTAGAGGTTTATTTAGGTTATAGGTTTGCCCCAAAAACACATCTGGTTCAAAGGTATCAAACACATCAAAAGCTGGCGTCGTCTTGCAGTCCCATAGTAGCGTTTGTATACCGGCTTCGTTAAAACCTTTTAGCCATGCAGCCCTTTGAAAATAATGGGCATGCATACCGTCGCTAGAAATTAAAATTTTCATTATTCAAATCCTTCATGGAATCAATTTCCAATATTGAGTTTTCCGGAGCGTAGTGTATATTGAAAACGCCTCCTTTGTTAATTATAGCATTAAGAATCTCAAAAGTCAATAGCGACTTCATTTCTTGACTTGGTTTCTGGCATATTTGACGAAGTATGGTCATCTCCTTGCTTTTTAAGAAGGCAATTTGGCACCATTTATTCTCAAGTCCATAAGAAAATATTGTAGCCTTTTGTCTATTCTCAGTAACTCCAACTTCTTTGTCCGACATATTGTTTGTATTATCACATACAACAAATGATTTTGAATAGTCAAAGCTTTGAAAAAATTGTTGTTTGAAGTATAGATCGCCGTGAAAAAAGATAATGTTGTCTTCTTTGGTATTGTTGACTATAAGTCTAAGGGTTTCAAAACTACCAGATGTCTCATATAATTGATTCTCGACAAATCTCGCAGACTCCGATACTCTTTTCATTATCTTCCAAGGTTCGTATCCTACACCCACGATTACATCCGGTTGAGAAAACGCCTTGTTGACTACCTCTATTTGGTGCTCTAAAAGTAATACATTTCCAACCTTAAGTAAGGCTCTAGGTTCGTGAGATTTTATTCTTGAACCTATCCCTGCGGAAAGTATAGCTATCGGAGATGATCTCGGAGTGCCTTTTATTTTATGAATAAATCTAGACATTTTGCCTCAAAATTTTAGCGTTTTCTTGAAATATATCGGCTGTCATTTTCATAGATTGGTTTTGGCCAGTCTCACGAACAAAGGAAAGAGGCTCGGGTATGTGTGTTATAATACAGTGCTTGGCTAATCTTAACCATAGGTCGTAATCTTCGGTGCATCCTATGAATGCCTTGCTTCCCGGCCCGTGCAGTCTACTGTCATAAAACTCTTGATTTGACAACATTATCATCTCCAAATACTCTTTCTTAATAAGCCCTGCGCTATGAACTATACATTGGTTGTCAAGCTCTTTTCTAGAGTAAGGATACTTGTACTCGTATTTAGAGTAGTCATTGCCGTTATAGGTTTTATGGATTATATAGTCTGAATACGTTACTCCCACCTCTTTATGCTTTGTGAGTTTCGCAACTTGTTTACGAACCTTGTCACTTCGATAAGTGTCATCCGCGTCAAGAATAGCAAAGATGTCTGCCCATTCCCAAGCTTCCCATATGCCAACATTTCTGGCTGTACTCGCGCCTGAATTTTCTATATGGTAACACCACAGGTTCAGGTCGCTGCACTGAAATGACCTCATCTCGCCATTATAATATGGTTCTGTCTTCTGATAAGCGTCCGTTATGCAGGATATGTCTTCCCCTGCGTAGTCTAATAGCTTCTGGTAAGATCCATCAGAAGAGCCATCGTCTACTACATAAATTCGCATCTGACCTTCATAGTCTTGCTTCAAAGCGCTTGATATAGCATCTAAAACATAGTCTCCGTAGTTATAGTTACTAATTATAATTGCCACATTAGGAAGGGTCATTTACAAAGTCCTCCCATTTGGATACGATATTGTCGTCACTCTGTTCCATGCCATTAACACGATCAAGAAAACTGAACGGAATTTCTTCTCCTGTTTCTGAGTGGATCACTCTTTTATTGCCATCTAAAAATTTATACAGACTGGACTGGAATACCAGACCATTTAGTCCGTCATACGGCTTAATAATTGCTGTACGGAGAAGATCTCTATTTATTCTATTATTCATTTTCTCAATGAAATCATGAGGAATATTCTGACCTATAGTAGTAACTAAGACCCAGCCATTTTTCGCAAACCCAATAGCGTCATCCAGATGATACGGCTCAACATTATCTGACAATACTTGGATTAAGTGGTACTCAGTTTGTTCAAAGTCAAAACTATCAGCTAAAATTTCCTGTATTTCTTGATTGTATGCCACGTCAGGATTAAGCACAACAACATATCTAAATTTAGATAATGTTTGTGATTTTACGTCTCCGATGGTCTCTAACAGTTTGGCGATTCCTTGCTCCTTAAATGATTTGTCAAAGATTAGGAACAGACCAACTCGTGGGACAACCTCTTCTAGTACTTCCTCTTCCTGTATAACATCTGCGCTTAGTCTATCTGCCCAAGCCTTTGGTCTATAGCAGTTGCAGAATCTATCAAATACAAAGCTAAAATTTCCATCTTCGTCTGTTTCCCCAGTCGAGTCTGGACACAACACGTCCGATCTTCCTAGCCGACATCCGATTTGTTTGGTTGACGCCTCTTGTTCTATATTGGTGATGAACACACAGCCTTTGCATCTCATCTCGATTTGGTTGCATGCTTGCTCTTTTAGATCTTCCATAGTTTTACCTCGCTGCTACAATAATGCCTTGGCATGTTTCAATATTTAGATGTTTTTCTTTAACTGTTAATCCACACTGAGTTAGAATATCGTCTACATTAGACAAATTAAGAACAGAAGCTATAGCCTGACTATCCTCAAAGAATAGTGTGTTTATATCAGATATATCTAAAGCAACTGACGCCACATTATGGCAGATTAAAGAAATATCTTTAACGTAAACTGTAATAGTCCCTCTAGTTCTTAGTTTAGATAATATTTTCTTGAGAGCCTCACCAGCAAATGAGAAGTTAAAAGAAGATAAAAAATTATCAACTATAATCTCAGTGGCTTCAGCGTCATCAACAACTTCATCTAAAGAAGAAATGTCTTTAATCCAAGTATAGTTTTTTAAACTTGGCTCTGTGTTGGATAGTATGATTCTCATTATTATTTCCTATAATTATCTATTGTTCCGAAAAATAACTCATTCCAGTTATGTACGAATCTTTCTAGATTGTATTTTTCTTTTATTGTGTCTTGTGCATTTTGGCCCAGTCTTCTAGATTCGTCTGGATTGTTAAGCAGATACTGGCAAGATGCGCGTAGCTCATCTGCGGTATCCGCAAGCAGACCGTTCTCACCATGCTGGATTATTTCTGGAATCATGCAGTTGTTAGTGCTTACTATAGCGCATCCAGAAGCCATAGCTTCCATCAGGACGGTAGGTACTGGTGAATGGAGAGAAGTATTAAGGAAAACAGAAGAAGCCCTATATGAGCCTCTCAGGGATTCTATACTAGGGGCGGCTTCGGATAGTCCGGGACTATCGCCAAGAACCTTTATTGGCAGCGATGCCTGCATGGTCTCTTCCGAAAATCCTACTGTTTCTTTCCATAAATTCCACCCGCAGCACCAATCTCTATTTGGCCACTGGTTAACGACCGAGATACAGACATTCTCCCTTTCTTTTTCGTCATTGGAATTATCAGACCAAAACTTATAGTCAATCCCATGCTCTATGAAGGACGTATTTTCGTGGCCATATCCCCACGCAGATCTATTGTAATTGGATATAAAACTATTGTGATCAACCTCAATACTATTGAATGAATGTATTTGGTTCTGTACATCAAGCCTTACATCTGGCAGCACATGAGTATGCCGGATTATAGGTATATTATACATGTTCTGGATTTTTTTGGCTGTTATTAACCTATCACAGCTAGTGTGGCATAATACTAAGTCAAACCCAACGTGCCAAGGTAATACATCTATTTCATGGTAATTGTCTGGTATGACTCCAAAATCTTTATTCCAAGTCTTGCCTTGGTTGATAGCATAGAAATTATGACCTGTCTTGCATAGGTTCTGCTCGTATCTTTCATGTGTGCAAAACGTCAAGATGTTTAACTTTTGCTGAGGTGTCAGTTGAGATCTTCTAATTATAGACCTTATGGATTGCTGTGTAGCATTAGCCATTTTGCAGTAACTCCTTTAATTTTCTACCTATAGATAGGCGGTCGTATTTCACAGCGCGGCTTCTTGCGTTCTGCTGCATCTCGCTATATTTCTGAGGTGAATTTTTATACGTCTCAAATGCGACCCTCATGCACGAAGCTAGCGACTCAATATCAGGCTCTACCCATTTAGTCTTTGATGTGTAGAGGCCACCAAGAGAGTCAGTAGCTCCATAGCATGGTGAAGGTCTAGAGTCAACGCTCCAACCGTAACAAAAATCATCCATGCCAGTCCCCTTAGTGTATATGACAGGCATAGCCAAAGCCATGGCTTCTAAGGCAGGTATACACCAAGCTTCTCCAAAACTAGGCATAACAAAACAGTTGCATTTTGCCATCAGCGACTTTAGGTGTCTTTTTTCTAAATGTCCGGAAACAACTACTTCCTCTTTATAGTTGTCTCTTATCTTTAAGTTTCTTTTTACGTTGGCCGCCATTGCTTCAAAATAAGATAGTGTGTCTTGTGAATTGTATCCTGACTTTGTTACTTTTAGGAAGAGATTGACAGGTTCAGATGGGTGAAACTCTGTATGGAATGCTCTGAGCAAGCCTTCAATGTTTTTTCTGTGTATCATCTCTCCAACAAAGCAAAAATTAAATGTGGACTCGATGTTATCCATAGTCGCGCAATCTTTATATCTATCTCCGTAATCTGCGATATCTAAAGATAGTGGAGCAATACTCACTGGAATGTTGACCAAACTTTTTTGACACGCCTCCGCCATTTGGCTATTAGCTACCCACACTTCATCTAATAGGTTTATATGTTTGTGCCACATACTCTCAGTGAAAGTTAGAGTTTCGGTATAGAATACGCCTATATTTTTTAAACCCTCATGATAAGAATAAAGGTTAGGTAGTGTATGCTGAATACATATATCGCACCCTTTTGTGCTATTAAGTTCTAGCTGTTTGATTCTTAGTTCATTCGCAATATGAGAATTATTAAAAGAAATAGATCTAGGTACAACATCTACGCCTGCGGAATCTAGGGCTAATATATTATTTAATGCTGCATCACCCCAGCCGGTCTGGTCATTGTAATTTCCTATATATAATACCTTCATTATCTGCTGACTCCTCCAGACATTATAGCTTCAACTTTTTCTAGGCGATAGCGTTCCCATTGATTGTTTACTTCTGCCGCCTTAATAAAACTCTCATGTGCATCTTGCAAAGTAAAGCGACTCCAAGCTCTTACATCATGAGAGCCAGTATGAGATTCACTAAAATGAAAGTCAACAGCAGTGCTGGCCATTGTACTCTTGTATGTTAGGTCTCTAACTGTTCTCTTCCAAAAATAATTTCCTATCCACTCTGGGCGCCCAAGAACATTAGCAAACAAAAAGTCAACTTGATCTTTGATTGTTGTTAAATTCGCAGGTATTTCCTTAGCTGGGTTAAACATTCTTGGCGGAGAAAGCCATGTTTTCTTCAGGTCAAGCACGGGAGTTCTGTCAAAATAGTCACCCCACTTCTGTGCCGTCGTATCCCAGCTATAGTTTTCTAACGTTGCCTGTCTCATTCTTTCGCCGGAATCAACCACAGCCTCATTCCCAAGCGAATAAAGTTTCATGAGATACAACATTGCTGCATCATTGTCTGGTATAGCTCGTAAGCATCCAGTTTCACACTCGGTGTGTAGTTTCATGACAGGAACTTTGAATGCACCAATCTTATTTCCCACCGACTCCATTGCTGAATAATCAACCGTTATCAAGGGTAATCCAGTACTGGTCGCCTCTAGTTGAGGCATCCCAAAACCTTCGCTATTAGCATACTGAATATAGACATCGAATAGCCTATAGACTTCCGCTAGATCCTCTTCAGTTGCTTTGTTATTTATTCCAATCATCTGAGATTCGTAACTTCCGCAGTGAGAACAGTGAGATATTACGTCACTGAATAGCTTCGGAGTAATTGTGCCACATTTTTTACATCTGTATGTAAATAATACCCTGTCTCCGATACCGTATTCATGAAGAAGTTGCGGTATTTCCCAGCCTAAATCTGGATAAGCAGTGTGGCAATATAAGTAGGCGTTGTTTGCTTTGGTTGCATCTAAGAAGTTTGCGAATACTTCAAATAAGTCTGGGTAGAGCTTTCTCCTTTGGTTTCTCATTACCGTACCTATAACGAAAGAATCTGGATCTATACCTCCAAGCTTCTTGTGTTCACTTTTGCTTTCCGGTGGATGAAAAACAGGACTTGCGCAAGGTGATGCGACATCTATAAAATTCATTCCATCCGACTGCCCTAGCAATACATCCCTACCAAACTCAGAATATGCAAATACTGCATCTGCGGATGAGTACGTATCTACCCATTGTTTGTTTTGAGGGCGAGCGTCAACAGCCGGCATTATTGCCCATTGAAAGAAATCTCGGAAAAGCGTACGACCAACGAACTCCAACATCCACCAGTCTCTTATATCCATAACAAAATCTGGCATAAAGTCAATCAAAGTTTCGTTAAGCTTGAACTCCCCGAATTCACTAGAAGGACTTGATTTATATACTTCCCACTCCGGACCATTTTTTAGTGGTTGATTAGCTATAATTTTCCAAGGTACGTTTTGGCCATCAGCCTCTTCTTGTGTGACATAGCAGGCTAACTCAGCTATTTCAAAATTAGGGTTTCTGCTAAGTCTGCCTAAAACCTCTTTGGTGTACACGGAGTAGCCTGTGGGTAGCCAGTGGGCTTCGGTGCAGATTAGTATTTTTTTTCTTCTCATTCTTTAGATCTTGTTTAATCCTGAGTACATAAAATTATAATATTCATTTTTGGTCAGGCTAAGATTATCGCAAATCTCTTTTCTTGAAAGCCCTAACACCTTCATATGCAGTAAGTTTCTTTCGAGAGGCAATAGCTTTTTTGTATTGTCTATCACGTTTTTGAATTCCATAAAAGTATGGTCATCATTATATTTAGGTGAAATATTTGAAATCAATTCTACGGACTCAGACCATCTTTTTTCGCTCTTTAGGAATCTTAGTAGATGATTTCTAACACAAGAAAAAACATAGGGTTTTAGAGGGCCTACTTCCTCGTCATAATTTTTTATTGCCTTAAGTGCGCCTAAATACGCTACCTGTAGAAGATCTTCAAACTCATACGAATCTACAGAGTTACTAAACTCAGTGACCAGACAAATAATTATATCTAAGTTGGCCTCCAAGCTCAATTCATCATTGTTCATTACTAGGTTCTTTTCCATGAAACACCTTGAAGCTTTGCATTCTAAAGTTTACTTTTTGTTTTGAATTTCCAGTCGAGTCTGTCCATTTTTGTTGTCTGGCACAGCATTGAACAGCTACCATATCGCCCTTTTTACACATTTTCTGTATTGTTATAGCTCCCGTGTCCCAAGCCTCGAACTCAAAAAAGTCAACTCTTTTCTTCTTGTTTCCCTCTTTGTCTTTTCTATGCTCTTCCACAGCTATTGAAAATGTTGCCAATTTCGTAGATCCAACATCTTTTAATTCTACATCAGATGCTAGTCTACCTACAAAGTTACAGTTATTCATTGTGTCTCCTATCCAAAGTATGTATAAAAGATTATAGCAAACTTTTATGCTTGAGACACTTTGTTAATGATCAAACTTGTATCTTTTTTCTTAGAAACTTGTCCGAATGCTATTACAGTATTACCTTCGTACAATATACCCTTGAATTCTTCATACGCATCTGGGAATACTATAGCCGAGTCTAGCGTAGCTGTGCTATCTTCTACTGATAGGAACGCCATGATCTGTCCCGGATTTTTCCCATTCTTAGTTGTGTATTCCCTAAGAGAGTTCACATGCAGGACAAGCGTTACCTTACCTGTTTTACCTGTTAATATTTCTTTACATGTAGAGTCAACTATTGAGCTTTGGATAGAATCGGTTTTTGAAAATGTTAGAGATGTACCCATGTACTTTTTTTCTGTATCAGCTATCCAGTCTGGATGATCGGATATATCAAAAGGAGGAGACTCAACAACATTACGAACATCAAATACCTTGATTAGTCTATTTGAGTTTATTTTTAGATTGTTTATCATATTATCAATGTTTTGAACCAAAGATGCTGTGTCTAGATAGTTTTCCGACAGCCATTCTCTTTCCCTAGAAGAAAGATTTCTATAGCTCTTGTATTCATAAAGCATTGCATTTCGGTGCTTTCTATTGTTTGAACCATTAAAGGCTCCAACATTTATAAGAGACTCCATACATGTCTTATTTATCTTGAGGCCAAAATTGAATAACGTATCAGCCCATGTAAACTCTGAAAACTGCTTGTCTAACCTTTCCTCAAGATCGGGTATAAGCGACAGCATTTTATTTGCCTCTGATCCACCAACGCCCTTAACGCTGGTAATCCCAAAATATATTGTGTTGTCTTTGGCTGTAAAATCTTCATAAAAATGGCCCAGTCTGGGTGGCAAATTTTCTATATCGTACATCTTAGAATCAGAAACCAGCTCTTTAATTTCTAGTTGACTATCTGGTTTTCTTTCAGAGTGATTTAGATAAACCTCAAAAAACTTTACCTTTCTGTAATGTTTACAGTATGCGCTCCTGTAGGCGTTAACAGCATAAGATACAGCGTGAGACTTGTTAAACGCATATCTATTTGACTTTTCGATCCAGCTAAAGATTTCTTCCGCAGTTTCTTTTTCTAATCCTCCAACAGAAACGGCGCCCTCAAGGAAAGACCCTTTGATCTGGTTCATTAAGTCGGCTTTTTTCTTACCGATGGCCTTACGAAGGCTATCCGCTTCCTTTAAATCAAATCCCGCAAGTTGCTGTGCAATCTTCATGGACTGCTCTTGGTACACAAGAACCCCATAAGTCTCTTCAAGGATTGGCTTAAGACTTTCATGTAAATATTTGACTTCATCAATACCAGCTTTACGATCAACATAATGCT
>JAAHTH010000237.1_pt2 | contig 23026 bp, 27 predicted proteins | sample 6116091 | NCBI WGS metagenome assembly JAAHTH01 (sample SAMN13939990, study PRJNA603662) | sponge metagenome | isolation source: marine sponge | host: Mycale hentscheli | place: New Zealand | collected 2006 | reverse complement strand
AAAACTTTAATGATTTTGTAAATGACTATCCTTACAAAGAAAATAATCATAATTTAGTTTGGCATACCTTGCCGCAGTTAACGCATATAACAGATGAAAAAGGATCTCTAATGATTGATTTTATAGGAAAATTCGAAAACATAAATACTGACTTTAAAAAAATATCATCTATATTAGGAGACTCTAATTTAACCCTTCCTCATTTGAATAAAAGTGAAAGAGTTGGTTATAAAGAGTATTATAATAATAAATCCATAGAGAAAGTGTTTGAAATATACAAAGATGAAATAAAACTATTTGGTTACGATTTTTGAGAATCAAAGAATCTCCAGTTTTTATTTATCTCTTTTGTTTCGTCTTTATGATGTATAGAGTTTTTATCTAAATCAACATAAAGCCACGGCCTTACATGTAAAAGCATTGTTTGGGAGCCAAAACCAAAGAAATCATTGCCTTCTACGACTAAATTTCTAAAATATTTTTCTATGAACAAGCTCCCATTATTCCAGTAAGCTGGAACCCTGTTAGAGCTATATCTTTGAAGGCAAATTATTTGATCCTCAAATTCATGACCTCTGAAGATTTTAAAATTATTTTTATTTATAAATTCTTTCGACCTACCCTCCTCTTTTATTTCTGAAAACTCCATTTCGTCTAATATTGAAGGGTGCGAAGAGTTAACTTTTTCTATATAATTATCTATATTTTTATAAAGGGTATTGGTCTTTTCTTCATTTTTAAAAAGAGTAAATGGCCCGCACACCCTTCTTCTATCAGCAGTAATAATATCACTGTCCCAAATATAATCATGATTTAAAAATTTTTTAAAATTGCCCCAAATTACATCTATATCACAATGCCCCCAGTATTCGTAATCTTTAATGTACTCTTGGAAAATAAGAGGAAAGCTGGGTCTTAGATCACATATTTTATAAGGACGGCTTAATTTAAGTTTTGATTTTAATTTATCAGAAGCTATTCCCTCTATCTCTTTTAAGCTTGTAAATACATATTGAATGTTACCATCTATTTTAGATGCAATTTTATCCGTGAAAACTAACCAATTTATGTCTTGATTAAATTTTGCAGTCTTTTGCCACAAAGAGAAGTAATAAGGAAGTTTTCCGAAGTAAGCTGATATTACTAGAGAAGTCTTCACCTTACCACAACTTCGAACCAAGCTCCATATTCGTCTGGAATTATTTTTTCATAAGAATATATTTTTCTTAAAACTTCTTGATTTATTATGTCTTCCTCAAATTCTTTATTTCTAGATAGACCATCAAAGCCATGAATTTGACTCCAGAAAGGAACTCTCACTCTATCAATCCCTCTAGATTTACCACAGCATAAATTTAATTTTCCATAATTAACATTTCCAGATTCACTAATAAGAGCTTTTAAAACTAATTCTGGATTCCATTTATACTCAGAAGTTAAATTATCGAAATACAGATACTTTTTATCGGTACATTTTTTAGGGTACCAAACCTGAGTAAAGTATCTATACATTGACATTCTAAAATCCATTTTCTCTGAAGATCCCAAGCAAAACCTATCGAAAATACCATCAAAATGATTGTCATGAGCTGGAAAATAAAGCTCGTAGTTTAATAAGTTATTTACATTATCCAAGGAATTAAAAAAATACAAGTCTGGTCTTGTCCAAATTACACAACTGTATTTTTCTTTGAATTTTTCTTCTTTAGCGATTTTCATGTCTCTGGATTTCTCCATAGACTTCCACTGTAAAAGGTTACCTTCAATTCCGCTCCTTTGATATTCGCTCATGTTTTTATGAAAGCTTAAATAATTCTCATCAAGATAATCTTCCTCAAATACTACATGGTAATTAAGGCATTCTTTTTTGATTAAATTCAAAAGCTTTAAGTTCTCTTCCGTCTTGCATTGCGCTGGGAAATGCCCAAAAAAATCAGGCTTACATGGAAGAACTTTTATTATTTTTTCTATAAAATTTTCGCATGTTAAATCAAAATTCCTAATTAAAGAAGACATGCATATAGCGACTTCAGACTTTTCGTTTTTAAAATTGCAATCATCTAAAATAACCCCAAAGTTATTTTTTATAGAATATTTAACATGGTTTAGCTGTTTGATTTTTTCATCAACACCTTCTACCCAGTTAGCATGATGGACTAAAATACCTTCAGGAATAGAAAGCTCGGTTTCTTTGTTGTATTTAACCCCTGGACACCAAACTTTATTCCTTGGGATTTTCTTTACATTTAAACTTATCCAACCTTCTTTTAACAAATCTCTTATAATGTACTGCTCTCCACCTCCATCCTTATCCATTATCCTACTTAATCTTTTAGCTACTATTTCAAAAAAATTCAAAGTTTGTAATGAGCATCTACATATAAAAAACCCAGAACATATCTGCCCTTTGTCATCGTTCGACTGAAAAGCGATGTCACTGTCAGATAAAAAATCGGATAAATAATCAAATGTCTTCTCTAAGAATTGAACGTCAACATCAGAGCATACTATCAAATCACCCATATTTTCCTTTATGCAATCTATCCAAAATAAAACTTTATTGTATTGAGTCTCTCTCCATCCAGACTTGCAATACTCCCCAGTTTTTGAAAATTGATTTTCTGAAAATTCAGGTTTTAAATCGTAATCTGTCAGTTCTCCTTTTGAAAAGAATTTCTCAAATAATAATTTATGCGATTCAGAGTAAAAGCAAAATAATTTTGGTTTTTGATTCATGGAAGTGAAAATCTCATTAAAACATAAAACTTTTTTTTCTTCATTGATATTAGCATTGATTGCCTCTTTTTCATTTTCTTTTTTAAATCAGATGCATATTTATTATGAATTAAAGTTAGTATTTCTCCATCTTTATATTCCACATCATCCCCGTACTCCAAACAAATGTTTTTTAGCTCTTCAACAATATTCATGTGTATATATAATATAGTACTTGCGAAAACAATACATTCTATTAAAAAATATGAGATTAATTATTTTTACAATGTTCTTTCTAGCTTTTGGGTGCGCCAAGTTTAATACGATACCTCAAAAAACAGAAAAAGAATTAAATTTTTCAAGCTTTGAATCTATTGATATTGATAATAGCGGATTAATTTCAAAAGATGAAATGATAAAATTCCACGAAACAAATAGCGACAAAGAAAGAGATTACGAAAATCCTAATTATGCTATAGGGATTATAGTCTTGGCTATAGGCATTATAGCGGCATTGCCATTTGGAGTGGGTTTTATCAAAAAATTATTTAATGATATCAAACTTAAGAAGTGACTTCTGCAAATTAAGGTTTCAATGGAAATCTTACTCCAAGGAGTTGCAGATCTTAGAAGAAATAAATTCTAATGCAATTAAAGAATTTTATAAAGAAGTGATGATTCAAGTTGATAAAAAAGGATTAAAGAATCCATTCGACCAAGATTTAAAAGAGCCAAAAAAAGAAAGTGCCGAAATATTTAATTCAGAAGAAGTTAAAACGATATATAGAAATATAGCAAAAGCCACGCATCCAGATTTAAATAAAGATGAAAGAACAGAAGACATATTTAAAAAAACTTCTTCAGCGAAAAAAGAAGGGAACTTAAATAAGCTTTATGATTGCGCAAAAATTTCAAAAATTAAAATTGAAAGCATTACATATGATCATATAGAAAAAATGGAGAAAGAGATAAATGAAATAGAAAAAGAAATTAAAAAAATTAAAAATTCAGATGCCTGGTTATGGTATCATGAAAACAATAAAAATAGAACCTTAATTATTAATTATATAATAAAATCGATTAAAAATGACTAAAAAGAAAATTAGAACCCCAACAATTTCAACTAACAAAGATAAGTTTTCAGTGACATCTGAAAAATTAACGATAAATCAAAAAAAATTACTCGCCATATGTTCGAATAAAAATACAAAAATAGTCTTCATTTCTGGGCCAGCTGGAAGCTCAAAAACCTACATTTCAGTATATTCGGCATTGAAATCATTATCATTAAATTCAGATTTAGATTTATCATACATTAGAACCATCATAGAAAGTGCAGATAAAGGCTTAGGGGCATTACCTGGAGATCTTAACGACAAATTCAATCCTTATATGATTCCTCTGGAAGAAAAACTTTATGAGATTTTACCTAAAAATACCACCGCTAGAAAAGATTTATTCGAATCAGGAAGGATAGACGCTATTCCTATAAATTTCTTAAGAGGGTCAAGCTGGAAAGATAAGATTGTAATAATGGATGAAGCTCAAAACGCAACCTTTCAAGAGCTTACTACATTAATCACAAGAATAGGTGAAAATAGTAAACTTTTTATATGCGGAGATCCTATGCAAAGTGATATTAATGGAAAAAGCGGGTTTAATAAAATGATGAATTTATTCTCAGATAAAGAGAGTGAAGATAAGGGTATTCACACCTTTAGATTCTCATGGGAAGATATAATGAGGAGTGAAATTTTAAAATTTATAATTAAAAAACTAGAAAAGAAATAGAAGAAATGCTAATTTTTATTTTAATTTTTTAAAATTTAATTTAACATGAATATGTATGGTTGAAATAATTATATCTTTAATTTCTGCTGCAGCTACATTAACAGCTGTATTTTTAAATTCTTGGCTATCAAATAAAAACAAAATCCAAGCAAAAAAAATATTATCCGAAGAAAAAATAAAGAAAATATTTTTGATATTAAAGACCGATAAAAAAAATATTAGATATGAAATAAAAGGCTCCAATTACAATAATGAAAGCGTTGATTTAAATTTAAGTAGCGATAGTGTTCAATTAAAAATAAGCATGATGGAAGGCGAGAGTTTAACCGAAAAAGAAATAAAAATCATTAATGCATATTTCAATACAATAAAACGAAAGATTTAACATGTCAAAAATATACTGTCAGAAATGCGGGTCAAAAAATATTTACTCTTTAAATGCGCCGAAATTCTGCAATGCTTGCGGGGAGCCATTTTTACCTCAAAGCTTAAGAAATACTAAGAAACAAACACCCAGGGAAATAAAGGGTTCAAAAATCTCAGAAGACGAAACTGACATTTTTGAAGTCCCTCATTTAAATTCTCTTGAAGTTGAAACGTCGTCCGAAGGTAATAAAACATTTAATTTCAATTCTATTATTGGTTCGGAATATAAGGGGGAATAACAAATCTTGGATGGCGGAAAAAAAAAGAATAAGATACGAGGATAGAATCGAGTTAGTAGATAACGAAATAAGGAAAAGGAGACCTAAGTGGAGGTTAAGTTCCTTGAATTGGATTGACTTTGATGATGTATCTCAGATAATAAGAGCTCATTTAGCTAAAAAATGGGATCAATGGGATCAGTCTAGACCAATACTTCCCTGGGTGAATAAAATAATATCTAATCAATTCAAAAATATACTAAGAAATTATTACCATAATTTTGCAAAACCATGCGTGGGATGCCCGTTAAATAATTCATTGGAAGAAGGCGAAAATTCTTGTTCTTTTACGAAAACAAAAGTTCAAGACGCAAGTTGTCCTTTGTATGAAAAATGGTCAAAATCAAAAAAACACGCATGTGATATAAAGATTCCAGTTTCAATAGAAAATCTTTGTTATGAAATAAATTCTGAAACATCTTTTAATGATAATTTAGATCGAAATATAGAAAATTTTCACGAAGAGATGAAAAAAGAGCTGAATGAAAAGCAGTATAATATTTATAAGATGTTATTTGTAGACGATTTGTCCGAGGAGGAGATCGCACTAAAGCTAGGTTATAAAACTTCTGAAGTTGGAAGAAAGGCTGGATACAAACAGATTAAAAATATCAAAGCAAAGATGAAACAAATAGGAGAAAAACTTTTAAAAAAGAAGGATATTATATTATAGTATACAAGATGAAGTTAACAAAAAGTCAGAAAGATTTTATAGATAAAAACTATTTACAAATACCAGATATAGATCAGTTGACCAGATCTTTATTCAAAGATAAAACTTTAGACGGAAGGAATAAAGAGGGTAAAGCTGTGGCGAGCTATATGCTTGAGAGCGGTTACGAATATAAAACTAGAATACATAAAAAAGCCCAAAAAATAGAACTCTCCCAAGCTCAAAAAAAACAAGTGGAGGATTTATGCGAAGATGGCTTAAGTAGTTTACAGATCTCTCAAGTTGTATTTCAGGCTGATATAAAAAATTTAAGCATGGAGCAAAGATCTGTGTCCGACTTCATAAAAGAAATAAAAACAAAAAAGAAAACTAAGCTAAAAAAGAAAGATTATATACCGCCTAAGACAGAATCTTTGGTTATAGATAAAATTAATGAATTATGTCACGAAAAAGTTTCTATAGAGAAAGCATCAAGATCTGATAAAGAGTGCATAAAAATGACTAAGAAATACTTAAGATCTCCTAGGTTTGTTCAAATAATGAATACATACAATTGCGAAGATGCCAGCTTATTTGAGTCTGAATTCATAAGGTCAGTTTGGAATAAACCAGATTTAACGGTTGACGAGATTAATTTATACATAAATGTTTGCGTTGATTATATAAATTTAAAAACAATACAAAGAAACATGGAGAAATTAAATCAGATGTTTGATGAAGTTGAAGATCAAACCGAAATGTCTGTAAAATTAGCTGAAATATTAAAAGCTAAAAGTTCTGAATACCATCAATGCGAGCAAAGGCAAGAGTCTTTAATTAAAAAATTAAATGGAGACAGGTCGGCCAGAATGAAAAACAAAGAACAAAAGTTCGCTTCGATATTGAATTTAGTACAGTCCTTTCAAGAAGAAGATGAAAGGTTGAGAATGATAGAGATAGCTGAAAAACAAAAAATGTTAGTGGATCAAGAAATTGATAAGATTGAAGAGATGTCAAGTTGGAAGTCTAGAGTATTAGGGTTAAGAAGGGAAGACGTCTTGTAAAATGAGTGAAACTTTTGAATGTAAAATATGCGGGAGATCCTTTGAAAAAAGAAGAGGCTTGCATTTGCATATAGGCAAAGCTCACAACATGAAAATACCGCAATACTATAAAGATTACGAAACTAAACTTAGTAAATTATACAAGAAAAAAATTCCTTTTAAAAACATAAACGACTATTTACAGAGAGATTTCATAAATAGAGAAGAGCTTATTCTTTGGTGTAATCAAGAAAAAAAAGAAATCGTAAAAGAATATTGCGAAAAAATATTAACAAAAAGAAAAAACGATAAAAGTTTAAAATATTCGTTAGGAGAGATAGAGTTAGAGTTATGTGAATTGCCAACAATAAATGTCTATAAAAATATATTTGGAAGTTATTCTAGGTTATGCGAGAAAATAGGCCTGAAGAATTTATCAAACAAGCCTATGCCTGAAGATTTTTTTGAAAATAACGAGCAAGAAGAAGATTTGAAAATCTTTATCGACACTAGAGAACAAAAACCAATTAATTTTAAAAGTGGAGAACCTATGAAGCTTGACTTTGGCGACTATACATGCGGAGGGAATTATTATGATTATACTTATGTAGATAGAAAAAGCGAGCAAGATTTAAAAGGAACTTTATCTGGAGATAATTTTGAAAGATTCAAAAGAGAGCTAGAAAGAGCTAGAACATTTAATTCTTTTATATTTATTGCAGTGGAAAGTTCTATAGAAAAAATTATCAAAAATAATAATTTTACTCCTTACAAATCTAAGCTTCCATACATATGGCATAACCTAAAATTTCTATCTCAAGAATATAAGGATGTTTGTCAATTTGTATTTGCTGGAAACAGAAATGGGTTGAAAAAAATAATCCCCAAAATACTATTATATGGAAAGAAAATTTGGAACGTAGATATTCAATACTTTATAAATGAGCGAGCAGAAAAAAAAAGATAAAACATATTGGTCTTTAGATCTGTCTATAGATTTAAATAATTGCCAATCTGATAAATTTAACGATAATGGACTCTCAAGTTATGCGAGAAAAATAACTGAGCTAATAGGGGAGGAAGATGAAATATTAGGAGTGATTTCTCCTTTTGGCGATCATAGTGAAGATATGTAAGGTTTTAAGTTAATAAACAAAAATCAAAACTCTTTAGTGATAGGTCGCTTTGTATTTAAAACTAAAAAAGCCTATATCAACATAATGAGCTGTAAAGGCTTTAGACCAAGTGAAGCTATAGAATTATCCAAGGATTTTTTTAATGCAGAGTCTTATTCTTGCCAAAAAATATTAAGAGAATAATGAGTTGGGAAATTGGCGATCAAAATAGAACTAAAAAAATAGACTTTAACGAACTCTTAAAGCAAAAAAAAGGATTCCTAGACGAAGAAGAAGCTCAAATCCTTTTATATAAATTTTTAAGAGAAAATATAACCTTTGCCACTGATTTAATATCAGGAGTTGAGCTTTTCCCTTTTCAGCACATGGCTATTAAGGCTATGTTCGAGAGCGATTATACACTAGTTATGTGGTCTAGAGGAATGTCGAAATCCGTTACTACTGGAATATATGCAGTTTTAGATGCTATATTAAATCAGGGAGTAGAGATAGGCATATTATCTAAATCGTTTAGACAGTCGAAAATGATTTTTAAAAAGATAGAAGATATAGCTTCAAAACCTGAAGCTGCATTTTTATCTCAATGCATAACTCATAAATCAAAAAGCAATGACGAATGGCTTCTTGAAATTGGGTCTTCAAGAATAAGAGCTCTACCGCTTGGAGACGGATCTAAACTCAGAGGTTTTAGATTCCATAGGATAATTATAGATGAAATGTTGCTAATGCCAGAAAGGATATATAACGAAGTTATAGTTCCATTCTTGTCTGTTGTTGAGAATCCAGTTCAAAGAGAGAGGATGTATGAAGTAGAAAATAAACTTATAGAAGAAGGAAGGATGAAAGAAGAGGATAGGTATAAATGGCCTAACAATAAACTTATCATGCTATCTTCTGCTAGTTACAAGTTCGAATACCTTTATAAATTATACGAAAAATTTGAAAATTTAATAGCATACGGAAACCAAGGTGACGATACTGCGACCAGAGCTATAATGCAATTTAGTTATGACTGTGCTCCAAAAAAACTTTACGATGAAAATTTGATATTACAGTCAAAAGCTACAATGAGACAATCCCAGTTCGAGAGGGAGTTTGGAGCGATATTTACTGATGATAGCTCTGGATATTTCAAGACATCGACAATGGCTAATTGCACAATAAAAGATGGAGAGCTTCCAAGTGTAGAAGTTAAAGGCGAAGAGGGTTCGAAATACTTACTAGCATTTGACCCAAGTTGGGCGGAATCAGAAAGTTCGGATGATTTTGCTATTCACGTTTTTAAATTAAATGATGAGAAACAACAAGGGGTCTTGATTCACAGTTATGCTCTAGCTGGAACAAACTTAAAACATCATATAAATTACTTCAGTTACTTAATAAATAATTTTAATATTGTAGCAATAGTAGGAGATTACAATGGAGGTGTTCAATTCATGAATGCTTGTAACGAAAGCAGTTTATTTAAAAAGCAAAAAATAAAAATTCAAAATTTAACTTCTGATTTCGAAAGGCCAGAGGAGTACGCGGAAGATTTAAGGAAAGCTAAATTAGAATACAACCTTAAAGAAAGAAAATATTGCATACTAAGAAAACCCACTAGTCAATGGATAAGAAGGGCTAACGAATTATTGCAAGCAAATTTAGATCACAGAAGGATTTGGTTCGCGTCTAGAGCTTTAAACGATGAATACAGAAAAAAAACTAAGCAAAATATACCCGTTCAAGGGTTAAAGTTCTTAACTTCTGCAGAGCATGAAGAAAAACAAAGCTACGGAGCTAAGATGATGGATGTTGTTGAGCATCAGAAGGATTGAATTAACAAGACTAAAGCTCAATGTGCTTTACCACAAATTCGAACTGCGCCGCAAGGTAATCAAACATTTGATCTACCAGATACTTTAAAGAGAACAACTGGTCCGAATAAAGCTAGAAAAGATAGTTATTCTGCAATAGTGCTGGGTAACTGGATGATAAAAATATATTACGATATGATGTCATCAAAAGAAGAAGCTGTGCATAATTCCTTTACTCCGATGTTCATAAATTAAAAGTTTAAAAGTTAACTTTAGACTGTTGGAAGACTTTCGTGTATCATATATATAATGAGTAAAAGAAAGTATAATAAACAATCTCAATATTGGGATAAATTTAAAAAACCTATTGAAGATTTAATAGAGGAATCTTCTGCTTCGTTAGATTCAAAAACAGAACCGACTTCTGCAGGAGAAAGCTTTTATGTATCAACAGCTTCTACTGGATCATACTCCAGAAGCAGAGGTGAAGGAGCTGGATCCACTTCAAGAAGGAGGAATTCAATTTCAGGATCCTCAAAAAATAACAGATTTGCAAACATAAGACATGGAATGCTTCCTTACGAAATGTCTGCTGATGGAGTTAATGTAAGAGAAGCTATAGAGCTTTGCCAAAAAGCTTATGCTAATGTACCGATTTTCAGAAATGCAGTAGATATAATGGCTGAGCTTGCTAATTCTCCAATTTACATTGACCAAGGAAATGAAGCTTCAAGAAATTTTATAAAAAAATGGTTTTCTAAAATTAACTTATGGAACTTAAAGGATCAATTTTTTAGAGAGTATTATAGATCTGGAAATATTTTCCTTTACAGAATAGATGGAAAATTAAACAAAGAAAACTTTTCAAAACTTCACAAGATTTATGGGTCTGATAGTTTACTAGATAAAGGGAAGATACCCATAAGGTATATTTTGTTAAACCCTTACGATATAACAAAAAATAGAAGCACTTCTTTTAAATCTGGATCTTATAAAAAAATACTTTCAGAATACGAGCTAGAAAAACTTCAGAATCCAAAAACAGAAGAAGATGTAGAAGTTTTCAATAACTTGCCAGATAAAGTAAAAAAGCAGATAAAAAAAGGAGGGTGGACTTCTACTGGAATACATATGGATTTAGATCCATCGAAAATGTCTTACTCTTTTAGTAAATAACAGGTTTACGAACCAGTTGTTATTTCTTTTGGCTTTCCTGTTTTGAAAGATATAATCTGGAAAATGGAACTTAAAAAAGTTGATCAAGCAATAAGCAGAACAATAGAAAATGTTATATTGCTTATAACAATGGGGGCTGACCCAGATAAAGGAGGTATTAATCCTAACAATTTATCAGCGATGCAATCCTTATTTCAAAATGAAAGTGTTGGACGAGTCTTAGTTGCGGATTATACAACTAAAGCAGAATTCGTATTGCCAGATATCGGAAAAGTAATAGGTCCAGAAAAGTATGAAATAGTCAATGAAGATATTAGGCAAGGCTTGCAAAATGTAATAGTTGGAGACGAGAAATATAAAAACACTCAAGTGAAAGCTGAAATCTTCCTGGAAAGATTGAAAGAAGCGAGGCAAGCATTTTTGCATAACTTTTTGCAACCTCAAATTAAAATAGTTTGCAAAAACATGGGATTTAAAGTTTATCCAACAGCTAAGTTTGAAGAGATAGATATTAAAGATGAGATTGCTCTTCAAAGAGTAGTAACTAGATTGCTTGAAGTCGGAATATTAACTCCCGAACAAGGAATTAATGCTATTAAAACTGGAATATATCCAAATCCAGAAGAAATTGCCCCCGCACAAAAAGAGTATATAGAAAGAAGAAAAGATGGAATGTATAATCCTTTAGTTGGAGGTGTTCCAATGATTGACGAAGTCGATGATAGCGCTGTAGATGGAGCTCCTAGCTCTCCAGGAGGAGGAAAAAAAGTAGGGCAAAAAAAAGCTGGAAGACCTTATGGCAGCAGAGGGGTACCTAAGCAAGCTACAGCTTCTGAAATATATTCAAGAAAAGAAATACAAGAAGTTATACAGAAGATTCAAAATTTAGAGTCTCTAGCTAAAGACAAAATGATAGAAAAATCAAAATCAAAAGATTTAAATGAGAATCAATTAAAATTAGTTTCTGAATTGTGCAAATCGATAGTTCTTGGAAAAGAAAAAAATGCATGGACTAGAACTATTAATTCATGCATTAAAGATTACAATAAAATTGAAAAAATATCTATAATTCCAAAAATAGTAGAAATTTCAGAAGAACATCAATTAGAGACTTATCCAGCGGCATTATTATATCATAGTAAAAATTCTCAAAAAAATAAAAAGTTAGTGTAACTAATGTTATGCAAAGACAATACAAGTACAAAACGACTTTTTCGAACGAGATAAGAGCTTCGTCAAGCAACATAGAAGACGATAAAATAAATATATCAAAGGCTTCTTTAGATTCTCTTTCTAATCTCGTTCCTGAAGATATTAATTTCGATGCAAATATAGATTTGTTAGCGGTAGCCTTTAATGCAGCCGTAGCAAATAAGTTCAATAAAAATCATGATGGAATAGATACCGAAACTGCATTAGCGGTAGCGGATTATTTTGTGCATAAGCCGACTAATATAGAACATAAAAAACAAAAAGTTGTAGGGCATGTTGTTTCCTCTGGTTTTTCTGATTTCGCAACGAATAAAATTTTAAGCAAAGAAGAATTGAAAGAAACAACTTCGCCTTTTAATATTTCTCTAGCTGCAGTTATATATAAAACTGTTAATAGAGAGTTCGCTAATTTAGTGGAAAAATCATCTAACCCAAAAAACGACTCGCATAATTTGGTATCTGCCAGCTGGGAAATTGGATTTAATGATTTCGTTTTAGCTTTAGGAAGTAAAAATTTAGAAGAAGCAGAAATTATTTCCGAAGAAAAACAAATTGAAGAGATGAGTAAATATTTAAAAGCTTTTGAAGGAGAAGGAAAATTAGAAGACGGAACTGAAATATATAGATTAGTGTGCGGGGATGTTTACCCGCTCGGAATAGGATTTACTGCAAATCCAGCTGCTGATGTAAAAGGTGTTTTCGTTCAAGAAGATAAAAAAAAAGAAGAATCATCAACGCCAAGTTCGCAGCAAAAGGCGGAAAGAATAGAAGTAAATAACTCTGTTTTTTTAAAAAAAATAAAAAATTATAAAAAAAATCCTTCACGTATTGAAAAAATAAATGTAATTTCTGACAAAGCACAAAAATATCCAAATTATAAAACTATGGAAATTAAAGAATTAATCGAAGAGATCAAAGAAACCATTCAAGCTTCAAGCTCTGAAAAGTTTTCGAATGAATCTGTAGCCAATGTGGCAAGAGTAGTTTCTGACGCTATCCGAGAAAGACGCGAAGAATTCGCCAAAGAGAAAGCTGAAAATCAACAACAACAAGAAGAAGTCGTAAAGGATCATGAAGAAGCTCAAGAAAAGCTTCAACAAATCTAAGAAGAGCTCGCCTCCTCAAGAGAAAAGATTGGCTCTTTAGAAGCTGAGCAAAATGCAGCTAAAGCTCTTCAAGTCTTTAATGACAGAATGGATTCTATAGACGAGTCTTACGAATTATCCGATGAAGACAGAAAAATCATCGCCGAAGACCTTAAAAAGGTAGAAGAAAGCGAAGAGGCTTTTGCTTCTTACCAAGAAAGAGTAAAAGTTTTATTCTCTCATAAGTCAAAAAATTTCCTTGCTGAGCAAGAAAAACAATTCAATGAAAGAGTTGAAGCTGAAATCAGCAAGAAGCTTAATCAACCTAAAGAAGAAGTTCAAGCTTCTGAAGAAAAAGTTTCTGAAGAAGAAGTTGAAGAAATCCTAGAAGATGTAGAAGCCTCCGAAGAAGTATCTACTAATAATGGCGAAACCATTGAAAAAGAAATTTCACTAGCTGAAAAATTCCAAAATGCTTTTAACAAAGAATCCAGAACTATTAAATACTAAAAAAATCATGGCACACAGATTATTACCTTTCAGACAATACGACGAAAATAACGTCGTTAATCTATACTCACTTAACGCAGATGGTCTTAATAAAGATCTTCGCTTAATGGCTCCTGCAGATAACGACATTAATGCTGACGGAGTCATCGTTGGAGTTTCCAACGGAGATTTCGATCAAGGAGTTATTGACGTAAGCGAGAACAATAAATTCATGGCTGGTTATGATAGCCCAGTCGGAAGAAATCCTTACCCAACGAACCCTCTTAAGGTTTCTCCTACCGCAGTCGCTTCTGGAGCAGCAGGAACTCTCGGAGTGACTTTGAGGCAAACATTGGCTAACGATGAAAATGGCGAAAGTTTACTTTTCAATCCCGTAAAGAAAGACGAGCTTCAAGCCGTTCTTTCTGGTCAGACTGTTCCAGTTCTCACTAAAGGAATTGTTACTATTCATGAAGATGCTTTAGCTGCACAGGCTGGAGCCATCGTGGTTGGCTCGCAACTTTCTCACAACGGAAAAGGAGCTTTCTGCTTAAAGAACAATTCTGATGCGGGAGTAGTAGGAAAAGTTATCGCATCTGGCAATAGAGGCGATAACAAAAATGCTAACTACCAAGGTATTAACAGTGACTTTCAATCTGGCCAATATTTCGTTGTCCAGCTCGATTGCTAAACGAAATTCTTAACAATAAAAAATAGAAAAAATAATTTATAATGAAAATCACATTAAAAAGAACTGACGAGCAAGTTGAACTAGTAAAGGCTATGGCCTCTAGAGACAGAAATGTCGCTTACGAAGCTCAACAAGCATTAGCCGCATTTATCGGACCTGTTTTAGCTGAAGTTATGGACAACGCTCCTACTATCAGCAATCTCTTCACTCCGTTTACTTTTGCAGCTGACGATAATCCCAGCATTCCCTTGGATCTTTACCATGATGTAACCGACACGGACTACATCAAGGTTTATTCCTCAAATGCTCCTGGTGGTCTTCCTTCCAATCATGTTACTCCAACTCATAGTGAGTTGAAGCTTGCTACTTACAGATTGGAAAGTGCTATTGATTTCGAAAAGAGATATGCTGCCCGTTCAAGACTTGATGTTGTTAGTAAGAGCTTGACCAGACTTGCTCAAGAAGTATTGATTCAACAAGAAAATACTTCTGTTAGTTTGCTTCTCGGAACTATTTCTGATAACTTGACTAAGTTAAAAATGGATTCTGCTCAAAGCGGAAGACTTCTTCTTCATGATTTCAATGCTATGCTTACGAGAATGAAGAGGAACAATCCTTCGTGGAGCGGTGGAACCCCTGAGCGTTCACGTGGAATGACCGATATCATCGTTTCTCCTGAGATCGTTCAAAGTCTTCGTGAAATGGCTTACAATCCTGTTAATACTCGTGGATCTAGCGGAATAGCTACTAACCCTGCAGACACGCCTTTGGGAAGCAATATCGCTGCTACTGACTCGATGAGAGAGGCTATCTACAATAACGCAGGTATCCCTGAGTTCTACGGAGTTTCCATCATGGAAATTTATGAGCTTGGTAACACTCAGAAATACAACGAGGTAGCTAAGGCTCTCAATATTGTTTCTGGTTCTGAAGATTGTGTTATTGGGCTTGATCGCTCTCGTGAATCTCTTCTTAGAGCAGTTGCTATTGATGCTGAGTCTGGAACCTCTATGTCGGTTCAAGCAGACGATCAATACGTTGCTCGTCAAAAGAAGATTGGTTACTATGCTGAGCTTGAAGAAGGTCGTACTGTTATCAATGATAGTGCTCTACTTGCGATGGCGGTTTAATAAACCTTCACATCTTTCCTCAAAAAATCCACCTTCTGGGTGGATTTTTTGTTTCTATAAGTTATAATATTTGTGTAACAAATTTTATAAACCAATAAATATACTCATTATGCCAAGAAAAAGAAAAACATCTACAGGAAAAGCAGCAGCTAAAAAGGAAGTGGAATTCATAGACGGAAAAACATCTGCAGAAGAAGAACATAAGTTATCAATGGATATTGAAGCGATTCTTTCTCCTCCTAAAAATCCGTTTGGAATGACTTCCCTAGAAGAATTAGAAAATTCTTTGAAAGATATGAACCTTCGACAAATGCAAGAGCTCGCTGTAAAAGCTAGTGTTTTTCCATCAGGTAATAAAACCGCCCTTAAGAATAAAATAAAAAAAGAATTTGTTTCTAAATTCGGAGCAACTGGATCAAAGCAAAAATTTACAAATGCAATTGAAAAACCAATTGTCGATCCTGACTCTGAATTAGCTAAAGATATTATTGATATATTAAATGAAAGATGAGCTATTTTTTTAGCAGTTCTTTAAATGAAGTTGGCAATTTAGCAACTGGTATTTTCAAATATGATTTCGACTCTAATACTGGAAGTATATCAATGGACTACATTTCTGGATGGCTCCAAAATAATATTGGAGAGCTTAATGTATTAATTCATACCTCTTATAGCGGAGAATACCCAGGCCTGAGCCTGGAAGAGCAAACTATTTTTAGGCAAGTCTTCTTAAAAAGCTACTATTCTAAATTAGGAAGACAAGCTCTCATGGGGGTAAATACTTCATCTAGCTCCTCGATTTCTTCTGGTTCAGGATCTATAGTAACTTCTGATTGGACAGAGTTAAGAGATGGGGATAGTGTAATAAGAAGGCAAGCTATGCTCGCTAGTCCAGCAACTAAAGTTACTGCTTCAAGGACATATTCTTCGTATGCTCACGAAGCTGATTTAAGCTTAAAAGATTTGCTTCAAAGATATACCATGCATAAAGGAGTTCCTAGACAAGTAGCAGGAAAAGATGCTCAAGCTTAAAAAGCTTTATTCTCCAGCTAACTCCATCAAGTCATTCATATTTAGAGAGCCACCTTTCTTTTCTGCGGCACTAGACAAAGTTTCGGATCCTTTTACTGAATTTGGATCAACCCCCATATATTCATAATCTTCTTTAGTAGCTCCGACAATAGTACCAGCTCCTCCTTTGTCAGAATGCTTATCTAATTCTTCTTTTCCTTTCTTTGAAGAAGAAGCGAAGTCCATCAATGCTTTTGGGTCTTTTCTTATTTTTTCAGGTATATCATCATTCTGATCAAAAATGCCTTTAAATATTCTAGTAAAAAGAATTAATTTTAATTGATTATGAGTAAGTTCGCATACTGGTTTTCCAAAAAATTGCACTGTATCTTCGCAAAAAGGCATGTATGGAAAATAAAAGTCTTCAAGTATTAATCTTTGAATATTATCTTCTGAAAATAGGGTGAATTGACTATTATGAATTTTTACTAATTTCCTAAGTTCGGTATAAGAAACATCGTTAAATTGTTCTTCGGTATAACATTTCTCTTTAAGATTTTCATCTTTAAAAAAACTTTTACTTATATAGTGATCATTAACTCTTTGCTTGGAATATTTTTCGCAAGTATTACCTAGTAAAGCCTCTCTTTCTTCAAGTTTTTCATTTAATTTTATAGTTTCCTTATCTATTAATCCCTGTTGTTTATCTATTTGCGACTTTAAAATTAATTGATTTTTAGATTTTAAAAGATTTGATATAAAAGCGTTTTGAGTTTCAATAAAATTATCGTCTTCTTTTGACCACCCCCCTTCTTCAATTAAATAATTAATTCTATCTTTTTCAGTGGGCAAACCTTTTTTTTGAGCTTTTCTATAAAAAAGATCTTCAATATCCTCAAGATCAACTTGGTCATGAGTCGTAAGATGTTTTACATAGAAAATTTGATCAAGACTATTATCTTGATTTTTAGAATAACCCCTTACGATATCTCTGAAGATTTTTCTGTATTTAGTGTCAAGCGCACCATTAGACATCTCCAGAATCTATATCTTCGCTTAATTGGTCAAAGTCTTCCTTGGAAGCATTAGAGCTAAAGTACCAAAAACTTAGTATTGTAGAAATTTTATCTTTGGCAAAATCAAAAATTTCATGACCATTTTCATCAATATCATAATATTGTTCTATCTTTCCTTCCGTCTCTTCCGACTCAAAAAACGGCTTAATTTCGTCGCTTTCATTTTCTTGATAGTAACTTAAGTTAACTAAATACCACAAAACAACTTTATTTTGAGCTTTACTATCAGCGGTATGATTAAATAAAGAAGAGTAGCTTGTTTCCATATCTACTATTTCTTTTCTTTTTTCAGCCATTTCTCCAAGCATAGAATTAAGTTTGTCTTCGTCCTTCTTTTCTTTTTTAGGCTTAGCGGATAATCTTGTATATCTATTTTGCAAATCACCAAGCTCAGAATACTTCCTAGTTAAAAACTTAGCGTCTTCTTCGCTAAGAAGCCCGCCAGAATCACTATATTTTTTTGCAAGCATTGCTTTTGTGAGAATCCCGCTCTTAATGCATTTACTCATTTCTATACTGTATTCCATATCAGCTTCTTCGAGATCTCTCCTGTTAGGCTCTTTAATAATTATCTTAACAGGAACTTCCTTCTTAACTGTCTGCTCGATAGAAACTTCTTCCACCTTTCCAGTTTCTTTATTTTTTCTTTTTTTAGAAACGGTTTCTTCGACCTCGCGTTCTACATCTATTGAAAAGCTATATATTTCTTTCATTATCTATATTATTTTTTAAATTTAAAAATTACAGTAAATTTTTCTAAATCTTCATTTTGGCCTCGTAAAGAATCATTTCCCAGGTCTAAAACTCTCTTTCTGAGGAATTGCATTTTGTCTTGATCAAAATAATTAGCTTGATCAATTAAATCGGAATGTTCAGGAATTGCTCTTTTTAATTTTGCAAAATTTATACTATGATCATCATTAAGATCCTCCAAGATAAACAAAAAAGATTTGAATAAATTCTTAATGTGCTTTTCGTACCTATCCTGCAGTATTTCCTTGTCTTCCATTCCTTTCCTAAACTTATATTACACAAAAAAATATTTTTTTCAATAATAACTGTGTAATATTAATTATGGCTTCATTATTAACAACAGCTCAAAAAGCAGCATTACAATCAGCCTTTAATGATTTGCATGATACTTTTGCTAGAGAGATATATATTTATAAAGAAGCGAAAAGAGTTGTGCTAGCTACAACCCCAACCTTTAATCCTATATATCAGCAAAATCTGACTCAACAAGAAGTTGTGGAGAGGCAAATACAATCTGGTATGTTTTCAGCTAGAATATCATATGACACCGACAGAGCTGAAAGCTATGTAACTTCTCCAGAAATAGATTCTCAATTAAAACTAAGAATGCCCGATGGGTATGTAAGGATTAAATTAGAAAAAACAGGTTATGAATATATAAAAGAAGCGAAAAGAGTCGAATTTGATGGAAGAAAATTTTCTATACAAAGTGATGTGAGGCCTCACGGATTATTTCAACCAACTCATTATACATTCTTTTTATCTCCAACTGAAGAATAATGGCTAGATTACCAAGAGACGTTCAAGCTTCCATAGACACTCAACTTCAAAAACAAACAGGAAAAGAAATGAGGTCTATTTTTATGAAGAAATTTGAAGGTATAAAGAGGGCAATGATATCAGAATTTGATTCTCACCCTGTAACTCAAGAAATTGAAGCTGGAGAAGCCTCATCAAATACAAGTAGAACTTTGAGTGGATATGGCAATTTATTTAGTTTTATAGGGTTTCCTACTGGATACGACCCAATATCACCAATAAGGGATCGCTTGGAAGGCACAATAATTATAAACTATAGCTACAATAAAGGGGTTTTTAATTTTATAATAAATAACCCTACCAGAGAAGAGCTTTTTTCAATGACTAAATTTTCAAATTTTAGAGATGATTTTGAAGGTTCAAGAAGTTGGCTAGATGGAATAGAAACTGGGATTTCAGGATTAGGGTATTATTTATATTTGCAAGGAAAAGAAATAAACAAGTCAAGATCTGGAACTGGCATTCAGATAAAAGGAGGAAAAAAATCAGGAAAGGCTTTTGGTGGTGGAGGAACTGGTGGAGCTATAGAAAATCAAAGAAGTAGATATACAAGAACGTCTTATATATCTGGAATATTAAAAAGATTTAATGCGAATATCCAGGGGTTAAGAGCTTTAAAAGTATGAAAATATCTTTCGCACATGAAGCTACAACTAGCTTTTCTTTATGGTTTGATCATCATTTGCTTGAACATGGAGAAGCTTATTCAAATAAGTCTTCAGAACTTTTTTACCTTGACGATTCTAGATTGCCAGCAGGATTTTTTAGGTATAGTAGTCCTTATAAACAATGGGTTACAGAAAGCGGGGTTGGAAATGGAGCAATAGTGCCAACTGGAGTTTCTGGTAATGGAGCAATTATAGATAGTTCTGATCCTAACTTTGGCTATTATTTTGATTTTGATAACGGAGGAATTGTAGCGACTGGAGCTTCAGCAAATAATAACATGCAATGGAGCGGCGAATTTGCAGTAAAAGATTATTCAATATACAACACAAATCAAAGCGAAGAAAACTTAGTAGTGGAAAACCAGTATGATAATAATAGCAGGTTTACTGTTATAAAAAGCGGAATAGCTCCTTATGATTTTGTGACTCCTGCAGTTTTCGTAAATAATGAATACATTGAAAATAATCCTTTTGCTTTTGGTGGAGAAGATAAAACAACATTAGATTTTAAAGCCGTTGTCTTTGCAGAGAATTTATACCAATTAGATGGAGCTTTATCTATTTTTGCGGATACTAGAAATATTTCTTTCTCGAAATTAGATTTTGGAGATCATCCAATCAACGAATACGGAGATTTAAAAGAAGAAAAATATTCTTATTCAAATTTAACTTCAACAAAAAAAGATGATCTTTTTCATATAGAAAGAGTAACCACTTCAAAAATTAGCGAAACAATAAGGGATTCTATATCTCCCACATTATTTGTTGGTTTTATAGATTTTGAAGTGTCTAGGCATAGATTTCCAAGAATTTGTTAATTATAATTATAAAAACATTAAAAAAATTTCACGTTAAGCAGTATTATCTGTAATTTACAGTAAACCAAAAAATCTTTAAAAAATCTTTAACTAAAAAAAGTCATGGCAAGAAATAGAGTTATTTATCAAAGTGAAGCGTTGTTTGTTAGTCCTAATGCGACTGGTGCACATTTTACCGCTTCAGAAGTTCTAACGGGAAATGGCATAAAAGGCTATGCAAAACATAGCCTAGGAGTTAATCCTGTAGGCCTTCAATACGACCCCAAGGTGACAGAAGAGTTGGTTACCAACACTTCCCCATCTAATCTCGCAGATTTCGCTTCTGCCTCAAGCAAGGATCCATGGTATGATTTAAAACAGATTAGTGGAATACTTGAAGATCAAGGGGTATTTCCAGGGCCCTCTTCCTTTAATAGCACCACTCATACTAACAACGGCCATAGCTTTATAACAAATCTTAAAAACTGGAACGACTTCACGAGCAACAGTAGTAATGTTGGACAATTAACTGGAATATACTTAAATCCAGTATCTGGATCTTATAAAAATTTAGTTCAGCAACTCCACAGGGTACAAAGCGCTAATTACAACTTTACAATTAATAGGACTGATGTTAATACATTTGGTCAGCTCGCCAGAATTGATGCTATTGCTCTTGAGCCTCCCACAGTAAATCTTGATTTTTCTTATTCAAGGAGCTGATGATAAAGGATTAGGTATGGGGGCAACTCAGCAGTCTGCGGCTAAAGGTCACCTTCAAGACGATTCAGCTGGTAGAAACTTCTTTATCTTAACTACCCCAGAGGGAACTGATGCTTTTAATACGACTCGTGATATTAAGGACAGGAGTGTTATTTCCTTGGGCAATGGATATCTTAGTGATTACAGTATCGAAGCTTCAGTTGGATCAATTCCAACCGTTTCTAGTACTGTTGAATTGTTTAATGCAAAATCCGACAAAGGAACGACTGGAGTAGGAACTCCTGGAGTAACTCTTGATGATGGAAAACCAATTGAAAATGTTCAATTTTCTTTGGGTCATCCTTCAAGCATGAGAGGCGACGATCAAGGACAATCTCCTTCTACTGGAGATGTTGGAGCAACTGCTCTTCGCCCAGGGGACATAAGCCTTGAAATTCCAGAATCCTTATCTATTTTCTCAGATGTTAGTGGCGCTGGTTCTGTTCACATTCAAAATTTCAGTTTGTCTCTTCCATTGTCTCGTAGCCCAATTGATAGGCTTGGTACTAGATTCGCTTTCTCTAGAGTTGTTGACTTCCCAGTTGTTGCAAGCTTGAGTGTTAGTGCTCTTGTTTCTGAAATTGGAACTGGAAATCTTGCAAGCATTATTGATAATTGCGATGAACATGATGTAAAAATCAAGATGAAAGCTAATAAAACTTGCGGAGTTGGAGATGCTACGGATTCCTTAATTATCGACTTCAAGGGAGCTAGAATTGATAGTGAATCTATTAGCTCTGATATCGGAAGCAACAAGTCAGTTGATCTTACATTTACCACTCAAATTGGTGGTCCAGAAGATTTGGAACATGGAGTGTTGATGTCTGGAGCGAACAGAGAAACTATCACTGGTCACTTCCCAATTCCTGGCAGATAATTTTTCCCGCCAAAAAACACAAGACACCCTCCTATTTTTATAGGGGGGTTTTTTGTTTTTATGTGTAATTACTTTTTAAGGAGCAAGGTAAATGCCATTAAGAGTAAAAACAGTACAAACTGGGCTTGAGGAGTCAATATTAAAAGCCACTAGAAGGATAAATTCTAGGGGAGGCTTGAATATTAACATAAACGACAGGCAATTCACTAGACCTTTAGGAAAAATAACTGGATCTGTAAGTGAATTTAATAAATCTCTGGAAGCATCGAATGCAAGAGTTTTAGCTTTCGGCGCTTCTGTTGGTATTATACAAGCAGTTCAAAGAGCTTTTGCGGGGTTAATAAAAACAACTATACAAGTAGAAAAACAGCTTACTGAAATTAATGTGGTAATGGGAGTTTCCAATAAAGAAATTCAGAAATTTGGAGACGGGCTATTTAGGGTTGCAAAAAATACAGCTCAAAGTTTTAGTACCGTAGCTACAGCCGCTACCGAGCTTGCAAGGCAAGGTCTCACAATGGAAGAGACCTTAAAAAGAACAAACGACGCTCTTATTTTAACAAGGTTGACGGGGCTTGAAGCGGCTAATGCCGGAAGTGGGTTGACAGGAGGGGGGGGGACGGAGGCGAGAGGGGGGGGGGGG